>Ga0208764_10000004_pt1 | contig 188967 bp, 172 predicted proteins | sample ETNtaG_18_FD_185762 | JGI IMG/M metagenome (GOLD analysis project Ga0208764, IMG submission 185762) | Marine microbial and viral communities from oxygen minimum zone, Eastern Pacific Ocean - ETNP201302SV91 (SPAdes) (version 2) | ecosystem: Environmental > Aquatic > Marine > Oceanic ... | reverse complement strand
ACCGTTTTGTCTGACGACTATAGCGGCTTGGAACCACCTGATCCCATCCCGAACTCAGAAGTGAAACAGGCCTGCGCCGATGGTAGTGTGGCATCTGCCCATGTGAGAGTAGGTCATCGTCAGACTCCTAATACCAAAACCCCAGCTTCCTTGAAGCTGGGGTTTTTTATTGCCTGAACGAAAGTGGTCGGTAAAAGCCGCGTCGGCATTCTGAGTCCACTTTGTTTTTTCTTCCCACCTGTTGTTTAATCCGGCGTTACCCATTTTTTAAGCCGGATACTGTCTGATGAGATCAAAAGCACTGATCACCCTGTTAAGCGATGGTGATGTCCATTCTGGCGAATCCCTGGCGGGTCAGCTGGGCGTCAGCCGGACGGCTGTCTGGAAGCAGATCCGGCGCGCCATGGACGAGGGTTTCAGGATCGAAACCATTCGCGGGCGGGGTTACCAGTTGATGTCCTCGGTGGATTTACTGGACAGGTCCGCGATCCTGGAGGCGGTTTCCGCCCACCATCGTGAAGAGCTCTCTCTGGTGGTTCTGGATGAAGTGGACTCCACCAACGCTGAAGTGGTCCGCCAGCTTGCCGATGGCGTCTCTGGAACGCCGGCCGTCATCGCTGATTGCCAGACCGCCGGTAGGGGTCGTCGCGGCCGGGTGTGGAGCAGTCCGCGGGGTCAGAATCTGTACTTGAGTATGGGGCTTACCTTCCATGGTGGGTTCTCCGTGCTGGACGGTCTCAGTCTGGTGCTGGGGGTCGCCGTCGCGAATGCGCTTGAGTCCCTCGGTGCCGAAGGCATCGGATTGAAATGGCCCAATGATGTCTTTCTGCCGGGGGGCAAGCTGGGCGGCATTCTTATTGAGCTCCAGGGGGAGTTGCAGGAAGGAGTGGTTCAGGTGATTGTCGGTATCGGCATCAATGTCCACATGGCCGAAGCCGATGAAGTCGATCAGCCCTGGAGCAGTCTGAGCAATGGTTGTCCCAAAGTGGCCTGGACCCGTAATGCGATCGGTGGAGCGATCATATCAGCCGTGCTCGATGCGGCCCGGCAGTTCTCAGAGCGCGGCTTCGGTGATTTTCGAGAGCCCTGGCAGCGCCGAGATATTTTCTCCGGTTTGTCGCTGCAAGCCAAGAACGGGTCAGTAAATGGCATCGGTGCGGGTATCGACGATGGGGGCAACTATCTGGTCAGGACCAGTGATGGGGTGGTTCCAGTGCGTGCCGGTGAAATCAGTCTAAGGGTTGCCGAATGAGGTTGTTGGTCGATGCCGGAAATACCCGGCTGAAGTGGCGCCTTGAGCGTGACGGTGTGCCGGTGGAGCAAGGGGCTGGACGCCTCGATGATGACGCCCAGATCACCGCAGTGCTGAATACCATCGATGGTATCGAAAGCGTTGCCGTCTCCACGGTGGCGTCCGAGGAAAGACAAGAGCGGCTAAAAGGGTTTCTGCAGCAGCAGACCGCAGCGCCTGTTACTTTCTACTGGGCGGAGCGGACCCGCGGCGGGCTCGTCAATGCCTACAAGGATGTTGCACGAATGGGCGCCGATCGATGGCATGCCATGTACGGTGCGTGGGCCTCCTGTCGCCAGGGGTTTGCCGTGGTGGATGCCGGGAGTGCTGTGACCGTCGATTATGTCGATGCCTCCGGGCGCCATCTCGGCGGATTTATCCTGCCCGGGCTCCAGATGATGCTCCGAAGCCTGAAAACCGATGCCGCCCGCATTGGTTTTGATTCTGCCCAGATTCTGGCGACGGACCCGGGTCGCTCCACCGGCGAGTGTGTTAACCACGGGTTGGCCTGGCTGTCAGCGGGTATGGTCGACCGGGTTCACCGGGACGCCCACGCGTATGGCTTGGCCGACATTGTAGTAACCGGCGGCGATGCCGACCGTTTGTTAGGGCTTGGCTTGCTTGGTAAGAAGCTGCCAAGCCTGGTTCTGGACGGATTGGCCTTGATTCATGCAGAGGAGCAGGGCGGATGAAGTGGTCGATCGCCTTGTTGGTTCTGATGAACCTGGGGGTGTGGTTTGGTGCTGATGCCTTGCAGGCGCCCCGGGTTTCCCAGTCGGTGGCGAGTGGTAATCTGCCGCGGGTGGCCAGCCTCAAGGCCGATCAAAGCTCGGCGCTGAAAGAGGCCGAGCAGGCGTCGAGCTCGGATCTGGCGATCGAGCCCGCGGTGTCATCTGCGTCGCCAGCGCCAACGAAAGCCCCACCGCAGGCCGCGCCTGGACTTGATCCCAGGCTGGTGTCTGGGGGGGTGGATGAGTCTTCCTCTCGCAGTATTGGCCAGGACAGCGGCGAGCACAGCGGCCGGTCCAACGGGCAGGATGTCCCTTCGCTGCAATCCCGTGCAGTCGGAGGCACTGATGTCGGTGACTCGCCGGCGCCTTTGATGTGCGTCCGGCTCGGGCTGGTGAAATCGGTGGAGGAGGTTCGCAGGCTGGTTGACGGACAGCCTATGGCTGGAGATGTGGGCATGGCGTGGCAAGAGGTTGAGGCGACGTTGCCTCCTTTTCACTGGGTCATCATTCCACCACAGCCCCGGTCTGTGGCGCTCAAGCAGTTTCGCGATATCCAGCGCCAGGGCATCGATTCCTACCTGGTAACCGAGGGAGAGAACCGAAATGCCATTTCGCTGGGCCTGTTTGAGTCTCGCGAAGCTGCAATTTCTGTGCTCGAAGAAAAAAAACGCCAGAATCTTAACGCAATACTGGCCAACTTCCCCCGAAATCAGATAAGCTACGCGCTCGTTTTTAAGGCTGAGCCCGATCTTGCGAAAGACGTGGTTCAGGCGGTAAAAACGGATTACGGCACCGATTTCGATTTCGTCGAAATCAACCCTTGCTAGGGTGTTGCAACGTGCCAAAAAAGTCCGTAGTATACCGCCCTCGCTGACGAGGCGAATGTGAGCTGGCGTAGCTCAGTTGGTAGAGCAGCTGACTTGTAATCAGCAGGTCGGGGGTTCGATTCCGTCCGCCAGCTCCACTTTTTTGTTTTTGACAGTGTTGCGTAAGCGGCGCTGGCTCGGAGGGGTTCCCGAGTGGCCAAAGGGATCAGACTGTAAATCTGACGGCATCGCCTTCGCAGGTTCGAATCCTGCCCCCTCCACCACTAATTGCTCGCGGGCATCGTATAGTGGCTATTACCTCAGCCTTCCAAGCTGATGACGCGGGTTCGATTCCCGCTGCCCGCTCCAATTTGGTTTGCAATGCTCATGTAGCTCAGTTGGTAGAGCACACCCTTGGTAAGGGTGAGGTCGGCGGTTCAAATCCGCCCATGAGCTCCACTATTAATCCGGTCAACGTTACGATCCAGGTTGATTAGGGAGATTGGTCGAATGTCTAAAGAAAAGTTTGATCGCAGTAAGCCGCACTTGAACGTTGGCACCATTGGTCACGTTGACCATGGTAAGACCACTCTGACCGCTGCTCTGACTCGTGTATGCCACGAAGTATGGGGTACAGGTTCTGCGAGTGCATTCGATCAGATCGATAACGCACCGGAAGAGAAAGCGCGTGGTATCACCATCGCTACCTCTCACGTTGAGTACGACTCTCCGACCCGTCACTACGCGCACGTAGACTGCCCGGGCCACGCTGACTATGTGAAGAACATGATCACTGGTGCGGCACAGATGGACGGTGCGATCCTGGTTTGTTCCGCAGCTGACGGCCCCATGCCGCAGACTCGTGAGCACATCCTGCTGTCCCGTCAGGTTGGCGTTCCTTACATCGTTGTGTTCCTGAACAAGGCCGACATGGTCGACGACGAAGAGCTGCTCGAGCTGGTAGAGATGGAAGTTCGTGATCTGCTGAGCCAGTACGACTTCCCGGGCGACGACACTCCGATCGTTACCGGTTCCGCGCTGATGGCGCTGGAAGGCAAGGACGACAACGAGATGGGTACTACCGCTGTTAAGAAGCTGGTAGAAGCTCTGGATGACTACATCCCTGAGCCGGAGCGTGCGATCGATCAGCCGTTCCTGATGCCGATCGAGGACGTCTTCTCCATCTCCGGTCGTGGTACCGTTGTAACCGGTCGTGTTGAGCGTGGCATCATCAAGACTGGTGACGAAGTTGAGATCGTGGGTATCCGCGAAACTCAAAAGACCACCTGTACTGGTGTTGAAATGTTCCGCAAGCTGCTCGACGAAGGTCGTGCAGGTGAGAACATCGGCGCGCTGCTGCGTGGTACCAAGCGTGACGACGTTGAGCGTGGTCAGGTTCTGTGTGTACCGGGCTCCATCAAGCCGCACACCAAGTTCGAGTGCGAAGTGTACGTATTGAGTAAAGAAGAAGGTGGTCGTCATACTCCGTTCTTCAAGGGTTACCGCCCGCAGTTCTACTTCCGTACCACCGACGTAACTGGTTCCTGCGAACTGCCGGAAGGCGTGGAAATGGTTATGCCGGGTGATAACGTGAAGATGAGCGTTACCCTGATCGCTCCGATCGCCATGGAAGATGGCCTGCGCTTCGCGATTCGCGAAGGTGGTCGTACCGTTGGTGCCGGCGTGGTCGCCAAGATCATCGAGTAATTTGCTCGATAGAAAGTGCACTGTTTAGTTTCGGTGCAGGCCAGTAGCTCAATTGGCAGAGCAGCGGTCTCCAAAACCGCAGGTTGGGGGTTCGATTCCCTCCTGGCCTGCCATTTTTTAACATCCGGATACATAAGTTGATTCCTATGGAGTCAAAAGCCGTTCAATCAACCAGCCGTTTCGATGCAGTGAAGTGGCTGGTTGTTTTCGTTCTGATTGCCATCGGTGTGGTTGGGAACCAGTACTTCAGTGCTGAGTCTCTGCTGTACCGGGTTCTGGCTCTCGTGGGTTTGTCGATCGTTGCGGCGCTTGTGGCGCTGCAGACCGATCGTGGTCGTCGTTTTGCGACTCTTTTGAAAGAGGCGCGCGTCGAGATCCGGAAGGTAGTGTGGCCTACCAGGCCAGAGCTGGTTCAGACCACCGCGATTGTGGTCGTTTTTGTGCTGGTTGTGGCGTTGTTGTTGTGGGGTATGGATTCGCTGATCAGTTTAGTGGTCGCCGGATTTATCGGTTAACAGGAGTGGGCAATGGCTAAGCGCTGGTACGTCGTTCATGCGTATTCTGGCTTCGAAAAGCATGTAATGCGCACTCTGAAGGAGCGCGTTGCGCTGAATGACCTGGAAGACAAGTTCGGCGAGATTCTGGTCCCGACCGAAGAGGTCGTGGAAATGCGCGAGGGTAAGAAGCGCAAGAGTGAGCGCAAGTTCTACCCCGGGTACGTACTCGTGCAGATGGAAATGGACGACGGTACGTGGCACCTTGTGAAGAATACGCCGCGTGTTCTTGGTTTCATTGGTGGTACCAAGGATAAGCCGGCACCGATCACCGAGCGTGAAGCCGAGGCGATTCTCCGCCGTGTCGAGAGTGGCGCAGAGAAGCCGAAGCCGAAAACGCTGTTCGAGCCGGGCGAGATTGTCCGCGTCATCGAAGGTCCCTTCGCCGATTTCAATGGTGTTGTGGAAGAAGTCGACTACGACAAGAGTCGGGTCAAGGTTGCTGTTCTGATTTTCGGTCGTTCAACTCCGGTAGAGCTGGAGTTTGGGCAGGTCGAGAAGGACTGAGCAGCGACAGAAAAGCTGAAAGCTCGCGCGCTCTGGCGACGCGGGCTTTTTGTGTCTGCTAGTCGCAGATTTTAATGATAGGGGAGCCGAAAGGCGTTTGAACCCACAGGAGAGTTAACATGGCAAAGAAGATCGAAGCGTACATCAAGCTTCAGGTTGCTGCCGGCAAGGCCAACCCAAGTCCCCCCGTTGGTCCCGCACTGGGTCAGCGCGGCGTGAACATCATGGAATTCTGTAAGGCGTTTAACGCCCAGACCCAGGACATGGAGCCTGGTCTGCCGATTCCGACTGTGATCACCGTTTACAGTGACCGCAGCTTCACGTTCATCACCAAGACTCCGCCGGCGCCGGTTCTGTTGAAAAAAGCAGCGGGCATCAAGAGCGGTTCTGGTCGCCCGAACACCGAAAAGGTGGGTACGGTTACTCGCGAGCAGCTCGAAGAGATCGCCAAGACCAAAGAGCCGGATCTGACAGCCGCTGACATGGACGCCGCCGTGCGTACCATCGCAGGAACCGCCCGTAGCATGGGCCTGAACGTGGAGGGCCTGTAACATGGCTAAGCTGAGCAAGCGTCAGAAGCTGATTCGTGAAAAGGTAGATGCTACCCGTGCTTACTCCGTAGACGAAGCTGTTGCCCTGCTGGTTGAGCTGGGTCAGAACGTCAAGTTCAAGGAGTCTGTTGATGTTGCCGTAAACCTTGGCGTTGATGCGCGTAAATCGGACCAGGTGGTTCGTAGCAGCACTGTTTTGCCGCACGGTACTGGCAAAAACGTACGTGTAGCCGTGTTCACCCAGGGCGCCAACGCCGAGAAAGCCACTGCCGCAGGCGCGGACGTGGTTGGCATGGACGACCTGGCTGATGAAGTTAAGAAAGGCAACATGGACTTCGACGTGGTTATCGCCACTCCGGACGCCATGCGTGTTGTTGGTCAGCTGGGCCAGATCCTTGGTCCCCGTGGCCTGATGCCGAACCCGAAGGTCGGTACCGTGACTCCGGACGTTGAGACTGCGGTCAAGAACGCCAAGGCTGGTCAGGTTCGCTACCGTACCGACAAAAACGGCATTATCCACGCTCCGCTGGGTAACGTTGAATTCTCTGCGCAGACCATCAAGGAAAATCTTGAAGCTTTGATCGCAGACCTGAAAAAGGCCAAGCCGTCATCGGCGAAGGGCGTGTATCTGAAAAAGATCACTGTTTCTTCGACCATGGGTCCTGGCCTGACTATCGATCAGAGCGGTCTGGCTATCTGATCCTCTGAACGGTAGTTACTTTGTAGTCTAGGCGGAAGCCGAGGCTGTCAAAGACCGCAGGCCCCCGAGGCCCTCTGCACGCAGAGGGTCACAAGGGTTAAAGCAACGCCTGCGCAGACGGTGTGAAGACGTTCTCTCTGAACCCAAACACCGTTAAGGCGCCCGCAAGGGCAATGATGGGTTTGCCGGGATAACCCTGGCGAAATCGAGGAGAAATCCAGTGGCAATTAGACTCGAAGACAAGAAAGCGATCGTCGCTGAAGTCAACGAGACTGCCGGTGGTGCTCTGTCTGTGGTTATGGCTGATTACCGTGGTGTCACTTCCGGTGACATGACGGCGCTTCGTGCCAAAGCTCGTGCTGAAAACGTGCGTCTGAAGGTTGTTCGTAACAACCTGGCAAAGATCGCGATTCGTGGTACTGAGTTTGAGTGCATCGACGAAGCCCTAGTCGGCCCGACCATTCTCGCGTTCTCAATGGAAGATCCGGGCGCGGCAGCGCGTCTGCTGAAGGATTTTGCCAAAGAGAAAGAAGCGTTCGAAATCAAAGGTCTTGCAGTCGGCGGTGAGCTGATGGGCGCAGACCAGATCGATCGCCTCGCCAAGCTGCCGACACGCCACGAAGCGTTGTCTATGCTGGCCGCGGTTACACAGGCTCCGATCACCAAGCTGGCACGTACACTGAACGAAGTTCCTTCGAAGGTGACACGTGCAGTAGCGGCAGTTCGAGACCAGAAGCAAGAAGCTGCTTGATTCTGTTGAACACCATTTTTTATATTTTTGGGAGAAAGTCATGGCTCTGTCTAACGAAGACATTTTGAACGCAATCGCAGAAATGAGCGTAATGGACGTAGTTGCGCTTGTTGAAGCAATGGAAGAGAAGTTCGGTGTATCTGCCGCTGCAGCCGTTGCTGCTGCACCTGCAGCTGCCGGTGGCGACGCTGCCGCTGCTGAAGAGCAGACTGAATTTGACGTTGTTCTGACCGGTCCGGGTGAGAAGAAGGTCAACGTAATCAAGGCCGTTCGTGAACTGACCGGCCTGGGTCTGAAAGAAGCTAAGGAAATGGTCGACGGCGCGCCTTCCACTATCAAGGAAGCCGCTAGCAAAGACGACGCTGAAGAAGCCAAGAAGAAGCTTGAGGAAGCAGGCGCTTCTGTTGAGCTCAAGTAAGAGTCGGCTTTTGTTCGACACCGTGCATTAAGCATGGATAGGCTGGTGGCTATACGCCACCGGCCTTTTTCTGTTTGTTGTATATGCTATAGAGTCTGGTGAGCAATTACAGGTCGATGTCAGATCTATAACCTACAGCCAGAGTCTTGTTCAAGACGGCGCGATAAGCCGAGCAATTCGGCCCCGAAGCAGAACAATGGTTGCTTCTTGATACCAGGTATCAGGTCTAAAGCTGGGGAATGCAGATGACTTACTCCTACACTGAGAAAAAGCGGATTCGCAAAGATTTTAGTAAATTGCCTTCCGTGATGGACGTCCCCTATTTGCTGTCTATTCAGCTGGATTCGTTCCGGGACTTCCTCCAAATGGAAGCCGCTCCTGAGGACCGTCGGGAAACCGGTCTTCACGCAGCATTCAAATCCGTATTCCCGATTGTCAGTTACTCTGGCAACGCCGCGCTCGAATACGTGAGTTATCGTATCGGTGAGCCGGTTTTCGATGTCAAGGAATGCCAGCTTAGGGGCGTAACCTACGCAGCGCCGCTGCGGGTGAAAGTCCGCCTTATCATTTACGATAAGGAATCGTCCAACAAGGCGATCAAGGACATTAAAGAGCAGGAAGTCTACATGGGCGAAATGCCCCTGATGACTGAAAACGGTACCTTCGTTATCAATGGTACCGAGCGCGTTATTGTTTCCCAGCTGCACCGTTCACCGGGTGTATTCTTTGATCATGACAAGGGTAAGACCCATTCATCCGGCAAGCTGCTGTATTCTGCCCGGGTGATTCCTTACCGTGGTTCCTGGCTGGATTTCGAGTTCGATCCGAAGGATTCTGTCTTCGTTCGTATCGACCGTCGCCGGAAACTGCCTGCCTCTATCCTGCTGCGCGCGTTGGGTTACACCTCCGAGCAGATGCTGGATACGTTCTTTGACACCAGTAAGTTCAGTATTGGCGCAGAAGTGTGCAAGCTGGAGCTGGTGCCAAGCCGCCTGCGTGGCGATATTGCGACATTCGACATCAAAGACAACGACGGCAAAGTCATTGTCGAAGAAGGTCGACGCATCACTGCCCGTCACATCAAGCAGCTTGAAAAAGCCGGCATCACCGAGCTCGAAGTGCCGACCGAATACCTTTATGGCCGTGTTCTGGCCAAGGATATGGTCGACACCGCCTCCGGCGAAGTGCTGGTGGAGTGCAACTCCGAGCTGACCGATGAGCTGGTCACCAAGATCCTGGACGCCGGTGTTACCGAGATTGAAACTCTGTACACCAACGATCTGGACTGCGGTCCGTTCATGTCCGACACCCTGCGCATCGATCCGACTCGCACACCGCTGGAAGCGCTGGTCGAAATCTATCGCATGATGCGCCCGGGTGAGCCGCCCACCAAAGAGTCGGCGGAAAACCTGTTTACCAATCTGTTCTTCTCTGAAGAGCGCTACGACCTGTCCGCCGTTGGCCGGATGAAGCTGAATCGTCGTCTGCGCCGTGAAGAGAGCACCGGTGAAGGCATCCTGACCAACGAAGACATCATCGACGTGCTGAAGACGTTGATCGATATCCGTAACGGTCAGGGCAACGTGGACGACATCGATAACCTGGGCAACCGCCGTGTGCGTTGCGTGGGCGAGATGGCCGAGAACCAGTTCCGTGTTGGCCTGGTTCGGGTTGAGCGCGCCGTGCGCGAGCGTCTGAGCCTGGCAGAAAGTGAAGGCCTGATGCCTCAGGACCTGATCAATGCCAAGCCGGTTGCGGCCGCGGTCAAAGAGTTCTTTGGCTCAAGCCAGCTGTCGCAGTTCATGGACCAGAACAACCCGCTGTCGGAAGTGACCCACAAGCGTCGTATTTCTGCACTTGGCCCGGGGGGTCTGACCCGTGAGCGTGCAGGTTTCGAGGTTCGTGACGTTCACCCGACTCATTACGGCCGGGTATGTCCGATCGAGACCCCTGAAGGTCCGAACATCGGTCTGATCAACTCGTTGGCGACTTACGCCCGTTCCAACTCCTACGGCTTCCTTGAAAGTCCGTACCGGAAAGTGGTCGACGGTGTGGTGACCGACGAAGTGGTCTACCTGTCAGCCATCGAAGAAAGCAACTACGTCATCGCCCAGGCCAGCGCGGCCATGGACGAGGAAAGCAAGCGTCTGACCGACGAGCTGGTAACCGTTCGCCACCAGAACGAATTTACCGTTACGCCGCCGGAAAGCGTTAACTTCATGGACGTGTCACCGCGCCAGGTAGTGTCGGTCGCGGCGTCCCTGATCCCGTTCCTCGAGCACGACGATGCCAACCGCGCCCTGATGGGTGCGAACATGCAGCGCCAGGCTGTGCCGACCCTGCGTTCCCAGGTGCCGCTGGTTGGTACCGGTGTTGAGCGTACCGTGGCCCAGGATTCCGGTGTTTGTGTCACGGCTCGTCGTGGCGGTGTGATTGAGAGTGTGGACGCGGCCCGTATCGTTGTTCGTGTGAATAACGAAGAGACCGAAGCCGGTGACGCTGGTGTGGATATCTACAACCTCACCAAATACACCCGTTCAAACCAGAACACCTGCATCAACCAGCGCTCGATCGTGCGTCAGGGCGACGAAATCGCTCGCGGCGACGTGCTGGCAGACGGCCCGTCCGTCGATCTGGGTGAGCTGGCCCTGGGTCAGAACATGCGTATCGCGTTCATGCCCTGGAACGGTTACAACTTTGAGGATTCCATCCTCATCTCCGAGAAAGTGGTGCAGGAAGACCGCCTGACCACCATCCACATTCAGGAACTGACCTGTGTGGCTCGGGACACCAAGCTGGGTAGCGAAGAAATCACCGCCGATATTCCGAACGTTGGCGAAAGTGCGCTGTCCAAGCTGGATGAATCCGGCATTGTGTACATCGGGGCGGAAGTCGGCGCCGGTGACATTCTGGTTGGCAAGGTCACGCCGAAAGGCGAAACCCAGCTGACTCCGGAAGAGAAACTGCTGCGTGCCATCTTTGGTGAGAAGGCGTCTGACGTGAAAGATACGTCGTCACGGGTTCCGACCGGTACCCGCGGCACCGTTATTGACGTTCAGGTCTTCACCCGCGACGGTATCGAGAAAGATCAGCGTGCCCAGTCCATCGAGAAAGAGCAGTTGGACAAGTACCGCAAGGATCTGAAAGACGAGTATCGGATCGTAGAGGGCGCCACCTTTGAGCGTCTGATGAACGCGCTGAAGGGTCAGGAAGTGATCAGTGGCCCGGGTCTCAAGAAGGGTGCCACTCTGGAAGAGGGTTACCTGTCCGAGCTGGAGCGTGCCGACTGGTTCAAGCTGCGTATGAAAGACGACAGCCTGAACGAGCTGCTGGAGAAATCCGAGCAGGGTCTGGAAGAGCGCAAGAAAGAGCACGAAGCGCGCTTCGACGACAAAAAAGGCAAGCTGCAGCAGGGCGATGATCTGGCGCCGGGCGTGCTGAAGATCGTCAAGGTGTACCTCGCGATTAAGCGTCGCATTCAGCCGGGTGACAAGATGGCCGGTCGTCACGGTAACAAGGGTGTTATCTCGTCGGTTATGCCGATCGAGGACATGCCGTACGACGAGTTTGGCAACACTGTTGATGTGGTTCTGAACCCGCTGGGTGTACCGTCCCGGATGAACGTTGGTCAGGTATTGGAGACCCATCTGGGTGCCGCCGCCAAGGGTCTGGGTGAGCGTATCAGCCAGATGCTGGACGAGCAGCGCAAGATCGGCGAGCTGCGGAATCTGCTGGACCAGATTTACAACCACTCGGACGAAGTGTTCAAGGTGGATCTGGACTCCATGTCCGACAAGGAAATTCTGGAGATGTGCCACAACCTCCGTGGTGGCGTTCCGATGGCGACGCCGGTCTTTGACGGCGCCAAGGAAGCCGAGGTGAAGCACATGCTGGACCTGGCGGGTCTGAGCACAACCGGTCAGACCAAGCTGTACGATGGCCGTACCGGTGATGCCTTTGATCGTCCGGTGACTGTTGGCTACATGTACATCCTGAAGCTGAACCACCTGATCGACGACAAGATGCACGCTCGTTCCACCGGTTCCTACAGCCTGGTTACCCAGCAGCCGCTGGGTGGTAAGGCGCAGTTCGGTGGCCAGCGCTTCGGTGAGATGGAAGTGTGGGCCCTTGAGGCTTACGGTGCGGCGTATACGCTGCAGGAAATGCTCACCGTTAAGTCTGATGACGTGAACGGTCGGACCAAGATGTACAAGAACATTGTCGATGGCGACCATCGCATGGAGCCGGGCATGCCCGAATCCTTCAACGTTCTTGTCAAGGAAATCCGCTCGCTGGGTATCGACATCGAGCTGGAATCCGAGTGAGCCGAATTGTTTTTGGCAGCGTGAGCGGGCACGACCTGTGCCCGCCCGAGATTAACGCCATCCGGAGCTTTTACTGATGAAAGATTTGCTGAATCTTCTCAAGAGCCAGAACCAAAGCAAGGAATTTGATGCCATCCGTATCGGGCTGGCATCGCCTGACATGATTCGCTCATGGTCTTTTGGTGAAGTGAAGAAGCCTGAGACCATCAACTACCGTACCTTCAAGCCGGAGCGTGACGGTCTTTTCTGTGCCAAGATTTTCGGCCCGATCAAAGACTATGAGTGCCTGTGCGGTAAGTACAAGCGCCTCAAGCATCGCGGTGTGATCTGCGAGAAGTGTGGTGTTGAAGTTGCGCTGGCGAGTGTTCGCCGTGAGCGTATGGGGCACATCGAACTGGCCAGCCCAGTTGCCCACATCTGGTTCCTGAAATCACTGCCGTCCCGCATTGGTCTGATGCTGGACATGACCCTGCGTGACATTGAGCGGGTCCTGTATTTCGAATCCTTTATTGTCATCGATCCAGGCATGACGACCCTTGAAAAGGGTCAGCTGCTGAACGACGAGCAGTACTACGAAGCTCTGGAAGAGTTCGGTGACGAATTCGACGCCCGTATGGGTGCCGAAGCGGTTAAGGAGCTGCTGGAAGGTATCGACCTTCAGGCGGAGGTGGATTCTCTGCGTGAGGAAATCCCCCAGACCAACTCCGAGACCAAGATCAAGAAATTCAGCAAGCGCCTGAAGATCCTGGAAGCCTTCCTGTACTCCGGCAACAAGCCGGGCGACATGGTGATGACCGTGTTGCCGGTTCTGCCGCCGGATCTGCGTCCGTTGGTTCCCCTGGACGGTGGCCGCTTCGCGACTTCCGATCTGAACGATCTGTATCGCCGGGTGATCAACCGGAACAACCGCCTGAAGCGTCTGCTTGAGCTCAACGCGCCGGACATCATCGTGCGCAACGAGAAGCGGATGCTGCAGGAAGCGGTCGACGCCCTGCTGGACAACGGCCGTCGCGGTCGTGCCATCACCGGCACCAACAAGCGCCCGCTGAAGTCCCTGGCTGACATGATCAAGGGTAAGCAGGGTCGTTTCCGTCAGAACCTGCTGGGTAAGCGTGTCGACTACTCCGGTCGTTCCGTGATCGTGGTTGGTCCGTACCTGCGTCTGCACCAGTGCGGTCTGCCCAAGAAGATGGCCCTGGAGCTGTTCAAGCCGTTTATTTTCTCCAAGCTGGAGCACCGCGGCCTGGCGACCACCATCAAGGCCGCCAAGAAGATGGTCGAGCGCGAGGAAGGCGTGGTCTGGGACATCCTGGACGAGGTCATCCGCGAGCATCCGATCATGCTGAACCGGGCACCGACCCTGCACCGTCTGGGTATCCAGGCGTTCGAGCCGGTGCTGATCGAAGGTAAGGCTATTCAGTTGCACCCGCTGGTGTGTGCGGCCTACAACGCCGACTTCGACGGTGACCAGATGGCGGTACACGTACCGCTGACGCTGGAAGCCCAGCTGGAAGCCCGCGCGTTGATGATGTCCACCAACAACGTGCTGTCGCCGGCGAACGGCGAGCCGATCATCGTGCCGTCCCAGGACGTGGTACTGGGTCTGTACTACATGACCCGTGAGCGCGAAAGCGCGCTGGGCGAGGGCATGACCTTTGCCGACGTCAAAGAGGCGCATCGTGCCTACGGCGCTGGTCAGGTGGATCTTCAGGCCAAGGTCAAGGTCCGGGTTAAAGAAGTGACGATTGCCGAAGACGGCGAGCGCACGGAAGAGTTCAAGATTGTCGACACCACCGTGGGTCGCGCACTGCTGTTTGATATTGTGCCCGACGGTCTGTCCTTCGAGCTGGTTAACAAGCCGATGGTCAAGAAGGCGATCTCGAACCTGATCAACACCTGTTACCGCGATGCGGGTCTGAAAGACACCGTCATCTTTGCGGACCAGTTGATGTACATGGGCTACCACTACGCCACCGTGTCTGGCATCTCGATCGGTTTCAACGACTTCGAGATCCCGCCGGAGAAGTACGAGCTGGTAGACGCGGCGTCCGAGGAAGTGAAGGACATCGAAACCCAGTACGCGTCCGGTCTGCTGACCCAGGGCGAAAAGTACAACAAGGTGATCGATATCTGGTCCCGGGCCAACGACAAAGTGTCCAAGGCCATGATGGAGCGTCTGTCCAAAGAGCAGGTGATTGGCCCTGATGGTCAGCCAGTGAAGGGCGAAGACGGTGAAGACCTGATGCAGGAGTCGTTCAACTCCGTCTACATGATGGCCGATTCCGGTGCGCGGGGTTCCGCCGCCCAGATCCGTCAGCTGTCTGGTATGCGTGGTCTGATGGCCAAGCCGGATGGTTCCATCATCGAAACGCCGATTACGGCCAACTTCCGTGAAGGTCTGAACGTACTCCAGTACTTCATCTCGACTCACGGTGCTCGTAAAGGTTTGGCGGATACGGCACTGAAGACCGCGAACTCCGGTTACCTGACCCGTCGTCTGGTTGACGTGTCTCAGGATCTGGTCGTGACCGAGGAAGATTGTGGTACCGATGAAGGTCTGCTGATGACGCCGCACATCGAAGGCGGTGACGTGGTTGTGCCGCTGGGCGATCGGGTTCTGGGTCGTGTGACGGCCCGTGATGTGTATACCCCGACTGACAAGGACAACGCCGTTGTTCCTGCGGGCACCCTGCTCGACGAGAAGACCGTCGAAATGGTTGAGCGCGCGGGTGTTGACGAAATCTGGGTACGCTCTGCGATTACCTGTGAGACCCGTCACGGCATCTGTTCCAAGTGCTACGGCCGCGATCTGGCCCGTGGTCACCGGGTGAACGTGGGCGAAGCGGTAGGTGTTATTGCTGCCCAGTCCATCGGTGAGCCGGGCACCCAGCTGACCATGCGTACCTTCCACATCGGTGGTGCGGCCAGCCGGGCGTCTGCGGTCGACAACATTCAGGTTAAGCACGGCGGCACCGTTCGTCTGCACAACCTGAAGTCCATCGAGAAGACTGACGGTTCCCTGGTTGTGGTTTCTCGTTCCTCTGCGCTGGCCATTGCCGACGAGCAGGGTCGTGAGCGTGAGTGGTACAAGCTGCCGTACGGTGCCGTGCTCTCTGTGAAGAACGGTGATCAGGTCGAAGCCGGTGTTGTGGTTGCCAAGTGGGATCCGCACACGCACCCGATCATTGCGGAAGCGAAGGGCACCGCCAAGTTCGTCAACATGGAAGAGGGCATTACTGTCCGGACCCAGGCTGACGAGCTGACCGGTCTGTCTACCATGGAAGTGATTGACTCGAAAGAGCGTCCGGCTGCGGGTAAGGATATTCGTCCGGCCATCCAGCTGGTCGACGACTCCGGAGAGGAAGTCGAGCTGCCCGGTGGCGGTGCTGCGATCTTCTTCCTGCCGGCCAACGCTCTGGTGACCATGGCCAACGGCGCCAAGGTCGAGCTGGGCGACGTCGTTGCCCGTATTCCGCAGGAAAGCTCGAAGACCCGGGACATCACCGGTGGTCTGCCGCGGGTTGCCGACCTGTTCGAGGCGCGTCGCCCGAAAGAGTCGTCCATCCTGGCCGAAATCAGCGGTACCGTTTCCTTCGGCAAGGAAACCAAGGGCAAGAAGCGCCTGGTAATCACGCCGAAAGACGGTGATGCGTACGAAGTTCTGATTCCGAAGCATCGTCAGCTGAACGTGTTCGAAGGTGAAACCGTTGAAAAGGGTGAGGTAATCTCCGACGGTCCGTCCAACCCGCATGACATTCTGCGTCTGCTGGGTGTGGTCGAACTGGCGAAATACATCACCAACGAGATCCAGGACGTCTACCGTCTGCAGGGTGTTGTGATCAACGATAAGCACATCGAAGTGATCGTTCGTCAGATGCTGCGCAAGGTTGAGATCACCGATCCGGGTGAAACCAGCTTGCTGTCCGGCGACCAGGTGGAAATCACCCAGGTTCTGGAAGAGAACGAAAAGGCCAATGCCGGCGATAAAGAAGCTGCACGTTTCGAGCGTCTGCTGCTGGGTATTACCAAAGCATCCCTGGCGACCGAATCGTTCATCTCCGCCGCTTCGTTCCAGGAGACCACCCGTGTCCTGACCGAAGGTGCGGTGACCGGCAAGCGCGATTACCTGCGCGGCCTGAAAGAAAACGTGGTAGTGGGTCGACTGATTCCTGCGGGTACCGGTTTGGCCTACCACAACGAGCGTCGTCGCAAGCGCGAAGTGGAAGCACAGGGCGTAACTGCGGCTGACGTGGAAGAAGCTCTGAGTGCCGAGCTCAACCGCGAGAGCTGAGTTGGGCCGGTGCGCCGCCTCCGGGTAGATACCTACCCGTGAGGTGGTTAAAAAGAGACCAGTCATCTTGACTGTCCTGGGGCGCAGGCTTACACTTGCGTCCCTTAAATTTTACCCCCTGCATAGGGGGTAAGTTTCATTGATATGGTTTTTTGGAGTTTGCTTACATGGCAACGATTAATCAGTTGGTGCGTAAGCCTCGTAAGCGCAAGGTAGCCAAGAGCGATGTTCCTGCTCTCCAGGCCTGCCCACAGCGCCGTGGTGTGTGCACTCGTGTGTACACCACAACGCCGAAGAAGCCGAACTCAGCACTGCGTAAAGTGTGCCGTGTTCGTCTGACCAACGGCTACGAGGTTTCCTCTTACATTGGTGGTGAAGGTCACAACCTTCAGGAGCACAGTGTTGTGCTGATCCGTGGCGGTCGTGTAAAGGACCTTCCGGGTGTGCGCTATCACACTGTTCGCGGAACGCTGGACACCCAGGGTGTGCAGAACCGTAAGCAGGGCCGCTCCAAGTACGGTGCAAAACGACCCAAGTCCTGATGTCCCAAACGGGTGTCTTTTATCGTTGCTTGTCAGAACGGTAAGAGTAAGGCTGAGTAGCAGATTGCTATCTCAGGGGTTCCTGAAGACCTTTTAGATATATAAGGGCTTATCGATGCCTAGAAGAAGAGTTGCAGCAAAGCGGGAGATTATCCCGGATCCTAAGTTCGGCAGCGCACGTCTTGCCAAGTTCATCAACCACGTGATGGAAAGCGGCAAGAAGTCTGTAGCGGAGCGCATTGTTTATGGCGCGCTCGATATCGTTGCTGAAAAATCCAAGGAAGAGCCGATCGACATGTTCGAAAAGGCCCTGGAAAACATCCAGCCGATGGTTGAGGTTAAGTCCCGTCGCGTTGGTGGTGCTACTTACCAGGTGCCCGTAGAAGTACGGCCTTCCCGTCAGAACGCGCTGGCCATGCGCTGGCTCGTTGAATATTCGCGGAAGCGCGGTGAGAAATCCATGGCTCAGCGTCTGGCTGGTGAAATTCTTGATGCCGCCGACAGCAAGGGCTCTGCGGTTAAGAAGCGTGAAGACGTTCATCGCATGGCAGAAGCCAACAAAGCGTTCTCTCACTTCCGTTTCTAATCAGCCGAGGTTAATACAGTGGCACGCAAGACTCCTATCAAGCGTTACAGAAACATTGGTATTTGTGCGCACGTTGATGCGGGCAAAACCACAACCACCGAGCGGGTCCTGTTCTACACAGGTATCTCCCACAAAATCGGTGAGGTTCATGATGGTGCGGCTACCATGGACTGGATGGAGCAGGAGCAGGAGCGTGGTATCACCATTACCTCTGCTGCGACTACCTGTTTCTGGCAGGGCATGGACAAGCAGTATCCGGAGCACCGGATCAACATCATCGACACCCCGGGACACGTTGACTTTACCATCGAGGTAGAGCGTTCACTGCGTGTACTGGACGGTGCCGTTGTTGTGTTCTGTGGCTCCTCCGGTGTTGAGCCGCAGTCCGAGACTGTATGGCGTCAGGCCAACAAGTACGAAGTTCCGCGCATGGTGTTCGTCAACAAGATGGACCGTGCCGGCGCGAACTTCCTGCGTGTAGTTGACCAGATCAAAAACCGTCTGGGCGCGAATGCCGTTCCCATCCAGCTGCCGATCGGCGCGGAAGACAACTTTGAAGGCGTTGTCGACCTGATCCGTAACAAGGCGATCTACTGGAATGAAGCGGACGCTGGTGCGACCTACGACCAGCGCGACGTGCCGGCCGAGATGGCTGACGAAGTCGCCAGCTACCGCGAGCAAATGGTTGAGGCGGCTGCCGAAGCCAACGAAGAACTGATGGAAAAGTACCTGGAAGAGGGTGACTTGACCATCGACGAGATCAAGAAGGGTCTGCGCATGCGTACCCTGGCTAACGAGATCGTGCTCGCGACCTGTGGTTCAGCGTTCAAGAACAAGGGCGTTCAGGCCGTTCTGGATTCTGTCATCGAATTCCTGCCGGCGCCGGACGAAGTTAAAGCGATCCGTGGTGAAGTCGACGACGAAGGCACCGAGGAAACTCGTCAGGCCGACGACGACGCACCGTTCGCCGCTCTGGCGTTCAAGATCGCAACTGACCCGTTCGTGGGTACCCTGACGTTCTTCCGGGTTTACTCCGGTAAGCTGGAATCAGGCAACGCGGTGTTCAACTCTGTAAAGGGTAAGAAAGAGCGCGTGGGCCGTATGGTTCAGATGCACTCCAAAGATCGTCAAGAGATCAAGGAAGTGCTGGCCGGTGACATCGCAGCCGCTATCGGTCTGAAGAGTGTGACTACCGGTGACACCCTGTGCGACGAGAACCACAAGATCGTTCTTGAGCGCATGGAGTTCCCGGAGCCGGTTATCTCTGTAGCCGTAGAGCCGAAGTCCAAAGCCGATCAGGAAAAGATGGGTGTTGCACTGGGCAAGCTGGCCCAGGAAGATCCGTCCTTCCGTGTCCGGACCGACGAAGAGTCCGGTCAGACCATCATTTCCGGTATGGGTGAGCTGCACCTGGACATCATCGTTGACCGCATGAAGCGTGAGTTCAAGGTTGAGGCCAACATCGGTAAGCCACAGGTAGCCTACCGTGAGCGGATCCGTAAGCCGGTTGATGTTGAGGGCAAATTTGTTCGCCAGTCTGGTGGTCGTGGTCAGTACGGTCACGTCAAGCTGAAGCTTGAGCCGCTGCCGCTGGATGAGGAAGATGGCGAAAACTTCATCTTCGTGAATGAGATCGTTGGTGGTGTGGTTCCCAAGGAATACATCCCCGCGGTACAGCAGGGTATTGAAGAGCAGATGCAGAACGGCTGTCTGGCCGGTTATCCGCTGCTGCGCATCAAGGCCACTCTGTACGACGGCTCCTACCACGATGTGGACTCCAACGAAATGGCGTTCAAGGTCGCCGGTTCCATGGCAATGAAGAAGGGTGCGCTTGAGGCGGATCCGGCATTGCTCGAGCCGATCATGAAGGTCGAAGTTGTGAGCCCTGAAGAGTACATGGGTGATGTTGTAGGTGACCTGAACCGTCGTCGCGGTCTCATCCAGGGCATGGACGAGTCACCGGCTGGTAAAGTCATCCGTGCCGAAGTTCCGTTGTCGGAGATGTTCGGTTACGCCACCGACCTGCGTTCAGCAACTCAGGGCCGGGCGTCTTACTCGATGGAGTTTGCGGGCTACTCTGAAGCTCCTTCGAACATTGCCGATGCGATCATTAAACAGGGTTGATCCCCAGGACTTAAGAAACAGGAAGAGGTGTAACCGTGTCTAAAGAAAAATTTGACCGTAGTAAACCGCACTTGAACGTTGGCACCATTGGTCACGTTGACCATGGTAAGACCACTCTGACCGCTGCTCTGACTCGTGTATGCCACGAAGTATGGGGTACAGGTTCTGCGAGTGCATTCGATCAGATCGATAACGCACCGGAAGAGAAAGCGCGTGGTATCACCATCGCTACCTCTCACGTTGAGTACGACTCTCCGACCCGTCACTACGCGCACGTAGACTGCCCGGGCCACGCTGACTATGTGAAGAACATGATCACTGGTGCGGCACAGATGGACGGTGCGATCCTGGTTTGTTCCGCAGCTGACGGCCCCATGCCGCAGACTCGTGAGCACATCCTGCTGTCCCGTCAGGTTGGCGTTCCTTACATCGTTGTGTTCCTGAACAAGGCCGACATGGTCGACGACGAAGAGCTGCTCGAGCTGGTAGAGATGGAAGTTCGTGATCTGCTGAGCCAGTACGACTTCCCGGGCGACGACACTCCGATCGTTACCGGTTCCGCGCTGATGGCGCTGGAAGGCAAGGACGACAACGAGATGGGTACTACCGCTGTTAAGAAGCTGGTAGAAGCTCTGGATGACTACATCCCTGAGCCGGAGCGTGCGATCGATCAGCCGTTCCTGATGCCGATCGAGGACGTCTTCTCCATCTCCGGTCGTGGTACCGTTGTAACCGGTCGTGTTGAGCGTGGCATCATCAAGACTGGTGACGAAGTTGAGATCGTGGGTATCCGCGAAACTCAAAAGACCACCTGTACTGGTGTTGAAATGTTCCGCAAGCTGCTCGACGAAGGTCGTGCAGGTGAGAACATCGGCGCGCTGCTGCGTGGTACCAAGCGTGACGACGTTGAGCGTGGTCAGGTTCTGTGTGTACCGGGCTCCATCAAGCCGCACACCAAGTTCGAGTGCGAAGTGTACGTATTGAGTAAAGAAGAAGGTGGTCGTCATACTCCGTTCTTCAAGGGTTACCGCCCGCAGTTCTACTTCCGTACCACCGACGTAACTGGTTCCTGCGAACTGCCGGAAGGCGTGGAAATGGTTATGCCGGGTGATAACGTGAAGATGAGCGTTACCCTGATCGCTCCGATCGCCATGGAAGATGGCCTGCGCTTCGCGATTCGCGAAGGTGGTCGTACCGTTGGTGCCGGCGTGGTCGCCAAGATCATCGAGTAATTTGCTCGATTGATCAGGAAAAAGGGGCTGACTTATCAGCCCCTTTTTCTGTTTCAGTCGCACAGTAGGCTTTCCCGTCCCGGTCAATCAGCATAGCTGTTGACAGGGTTGGGTATTATGCATACAATGCGGCTCCTTTTTTTGAAGGTCGGCTAACAAGTAGCTGCTACGAGTGGAGTTTGGTGCATCATGCAAAGCCAAAAAATTCGAATCCGGTTGAAGGCGTTTGATTATCGCCTGATCGACCAGTCCACACAGGAGATCGTCGACACCGCGAAGCGGACCGGCGCTCAGGTGCGTGGACCTATCCCTCTGCCGACGCGGAAGGAAAAGTACACCATCCTGATCTCTCCGCACGTCAACAAAGACGCGCGCGATCAGTATGAAATTCGTACGCATAAGCGTTTGCTCGACATCGTTGAGCCGACGGAAAAGACAGTAGATGCTTTGATGAAGCTGGACCTGGCTGCAGGTGTAGACGTTCAGATTAGCCTCGGCTAATACCGCCCGGTATTAGTCTGTGTAACTGTCATAAGGCCATAGAGGGTGAGAGCCCCGTACACTTAAGAGGTGAAACATGGCAATTGGTGTTGTCGGTCGTAAGGCCGGTATGACCCGTATTTTTACGGAAGATGGGCAGGCGCTGCCCGTAACGGTAATCGAGGTTGAGCCCAACCGCATTACCCAACTAAAAACTCTTGAAAGCGATGGCTATCGTGCCGTTCAGGTCACTGTAGGCAGTCGTCGTTCCTCTCGTGTAACCAAGAGTGAAGCTGGTCACTTTGCCAAGGCGGGCGTCGAAGCCGGTCGTGGTACTTGGGAATTCCGTCTGGCTGACGGCGAAGGTGAAGACCTTGCCGCAGGCAGCGAGATCACAGCTTCCATCTTTGAAGACGGTCAGGCGGTTGACGCCATCGGTCGTTCCAAAGGTAAGGGTTTTCAGGGCGGCGTAAAGCGTTGGAACTTCTCCATGCAGGACGCTACCCACGGTAACTCCCTCTCTCACCGTGCTCCGGGTTCCATTGGTCAGAACCAGACTCCGGGTAAGGTATTCAAAGGCAAGAAGATGGCGGGCCAGATGGGTAACGCACAGGTTACCGTGCAGAATCTGAAGATCGTCCGTGTCGACGCCGAGCGCAACCTGCTGCTGGTGAGCGGTGCCGTACCTGGCGCTACTGGCGGCGACGTTGTCATCAAGCCTGCAGTTAAAGCCTGAGGAGCGGTGCGATGGAATTGACTATTACAGGTAGCGGCAAGGGAATCTCTGTTTCCGACGCTGCGTTTGCCAAAGATTTTAACGAGTCGCTGGTGCACCAGGTTGTTACTGCTTACATGGCAGCTGGCCGTCAGGGTACCAAGGCTCAAAAGACGCGTTCTGAAGTCAGCGGTGGTGGTAAGAAGCCCTGGCGTCAGAAGGGCACCGGTCGTGCCCGTGCTGGTACTATCCGGAGCCCGATCTGGCGCGCCGGCGGTGTGACCTTCGCAGCCAAGCCTCGCGGCTTCGAGCAGAAGGTAAACCGCAAGATGTACCGCGCTGCGATGCGTTCTATTTTTTCTGAGCTGGTTCGCCAAGAGCGTCTGGTTGTTGTTGACGAGTTGAATGTCGACAGCCCGAAGACCAAGGCGTTCACCGCCAAGCTGAAGGATCTCGGTGTAAGTAACGCGCTGATCCTGTCCGAAAGCGTTGAGCAGAATCTGCACCTGGCCTCGCGCAACATCCCGCACGTTGATGTTCGCGATATCGCAGGTCTTGATCCGGTTAGCCTGGTTGCACACGACAGCGTTGTCGTGACTGTGCCTGCTCTGAAGAAGATCGAGGAGATGCTGGGATGAATCAGGAGCGTATTTACAAGGTCCTGCTTGGACCGCACGTATCTGAGAAAGCTTCTCTGGTGGCCGAGCACGGCCAGGTAGTGTTTCGGGTAGCCCCGGACGCGACCAAGCCCGAGATCAAGAAAGCCGTTGAGCAGTTGTTCAACGTCACCGTCGAAGGTGTTCAGGTTCTGAACCGTAAGGGTAAGCTCAAGCGCACTATCCGCGGGTTCGGCAAGCGTAATGACATTCGTAAGGCTTACGTCAAGCTGGCAGAAGGTCAGGACATCGATTTTCTGGATGTGGAATAAGGTAAAGGGGTCGTAATATGCCGATCGTCAAAACCAAACCAACATCTGCCGGACGCCGTCACGTTGTAAAGCTTTACAACCCGGATCTGCACACAGGGCGCCCTTACGAGCCGTTGGTAGAAAGAAAAAACAAGACGGGTGGCCGTAACAATGCTGGCCGCATTACCACTCGTCACACCGGTGGTGGTCACAAGAAGCACTACCGCGTTATTGACTTTAAGCGGACCAAAGATGGTATCCCGGCGGTCATCGAGCGCCTGGAATACGATCCGAACCGCTCAGCGCACATCGCACTGCTGAAGTATTCTGATGGCGAGCGTCGTTACATCATCGCTCCCAAAGGCATGCAGATCGGTGATCCGGTGCGCTCCGGTATCGACGCGCCGATTAAAGTGGGAAGCACTCTGCCGCTCCGGAATATTCCGGTCGGTTCTGTGATCCACTGCGTCGAACTCAAGCCTGGCAAAGGTGCCCAGCTGGCTCGCTCCGCGGGCGCATCCGTACAGCTGGTAGCGCGTGAAGGTGCATATGCCACCATCCGCCTGCGCTCAGGTGAAATGCGTAAGGTGCTTGTAGATTGTCGCGCAACGTTGGGTGAAGTTTCCAACAGCGAGCACAGTCTCAAGCAGCTTGGTAAAGCGGGTGCATCACGTTGGCGCGGCAAACGCCCAACAGTACGTGGTGTTGCTATGAACCCAGTTGACCACCCGCATGGTGGTGGTGAAGGGCGTACCTCTGGCGGACGTCACCCGGTTACTCCGTGGGGTGTTCCGACCAAAGGGCATAAGACTCGTAAGAACAAGCGTACTGACAAAATGATAGTACGTCGTCGTTCGGCCAAGTAAACGACTACATAGAGGTAATTGCTGTGCCACGTTCTTTGAAGAAAGGTCCTTTTATAGACCTGCATCTGTTGAAGAAGGTCGAGGCAGCTCTGGAAACTAGCGACAAGCGACCGATCAAAACCTGGTCCCGCCGGTCGACAGTTTTTCCGGAGATGGTAGGCCTGACCATTGCAGTCCACAACGGCAAGCAGCACGTGCCGGTTTATGTCACCGAAGATATGGTTGGACATAAACTGGGTGAGTTCGCGGCAACGCGTACTTATCGTGGTCATGCGGCCGACAAGAAAGCTAAACGCTGATTGTGAGGTAATAGAAATGGAAGTAGCAGCCAAGTACAAGGGCGCTAACCTCTCAGCTCAGAAAGCACGTCTTGTCGCTGACCAAGTACGCGGCAAGGCTGTTGAGGATGCCCTGAACATTCTGACTTTCAGCCCGAAGAAGGCGGCGGTCGTCATCAAGAAAGCTCTTGAGTCTGCCATTGCCAACGCTGAGCATAACGAAGGTCTGGACGTTGACGAACTGCGGGTTTCCACCGTGATGGTGGATGAGGGTCCGACGCTCAAGCGAATCAAAGCTCGAGCCAAGGGGCGCGCTGATCGGATTTTTAAGCGCACCTGCCATATCACCGTCAAGGTCGCCGACAAGTAGGAGATGCTCAGATGGGTCATAAAGTAAATCCAACCGGCATTCGCCTGGGTGTGATCAAAGAGCACAACTCAGTCTGGTATGCCGAAAAACAGGAATACGCGAACAACCTGTTGAACGACATTCAGGTTCGTGAATTCCTCGACAAGCGTCTGGTAAAGGCGTCTGTCAGCAAGATTGTGATCGAGCGCCCTGCTCAGAACGCCCGTATCACGATCCATACTGCCCGTCCCGGTATTGTTATCGGTAAGAAGGGTGAAGATGTTGATCGTCTGCGTCGCGAAGTTAGCGACATGATGGGTGTGCCCGTGCACATCAACATCGAAGAAGTCCGCAAGCCGGACCTGGATGCCCGCCTGGTAGCGCAGAACGTTGCCGGTCAGCTGGAGCGTCGTGTGATGTTCCGTCGTGCTATGAAGCGCGCGGTGCAGAACGCCATGCGTCAAGGCGCCAAGGGCATCAAGATTCAGGTTGGCGGTCGTCTCGGGGGTGCTGAAATTGCGCGTTCCGAGTGGTATCGCGAAGGTCGTGTTCCTCTGCACACACTGCGTGCAGATATTGATTACGCAACCTACGAAGCGCATACCACTTACGGCGTAATCGGCGTCAAGGTATGGATCTTCAAAGGTGAGATTCTTGGTGGTATGGAGCAGGTCCGTGCTGACAAGAAAGCCTCTGGGAAGAAAGGTTCTAAGTAAAGGGGCACTCTAATGCTGCAACCAAAACGCACCAAATTTCGCAAGGTAATGAAAGGCCGTAACACCGGTCTTGCTCACCGCGCTAACAAGGTGAGCTTCGGTGAATACGGATTGAAGGCGACGAGCCGTGGTCGTATAACTGCGCGCCAGATTGAAGCAGCGCGTCGTACCATGACTCGCCGCATCAAGCGGGGCGGTAAGATCTGGATTCGGGTATTCCCGGACAAGCCGATCACCGGTAAGCCGCTGGAAGTTCGAATGGGTAAAGGTAAGGGTTCTGTCGAGTATTGGGTCGCTGAAATTCAGCCAGGCCGCATGCTCTACGAGATGGAAGGTGTTTCCGAGGAAATCGCTCGTGACGCATTCACTCTCGCTGCGGCCAAACTGCCGGTACAGACCACCTTTGTAACGAGGAAGGTGATGTGATGAAAGCAACAGAGCTGCGTGAAAAGTCAGTCGAGGAGCTGAACAAAGAGCTGATCGACCTCCTGAAGGAGCAGTTCAACCTGCGCATGCGCAAGGCGACAGGTCAGCTGAATCAGTCTCACCTTCTCGGCAAGGTGAAGCGCGACATTGCTCGCGTGAAAACAGTATTGAACGATAAGGCAGGACAGTGACATGACTGAAGCTACCCAAACTGCCAGAACTCTGAGCGGCAAGGTCGTGAGCAACAAGATGGAGAAGTCCATCGTCGTTCTGGTCGAGCGTCAGGTTAAGCACCCTCTGTACGGTAAGTACATGAAGCGCTCAACCAAGATCCATGCTCACGATGAGAGCAATCAGTGCAATGTCGGTGACACTGTGACCATCCAGGAAACCCGTCCGGTCTCCAAGACCAAGAGCTGGGCCCTGGTGGAAGTTACCGAACGTGCATCCAAGGTGTAACGCCGGAGAACAACCATGATTCAGACTCAAACAATGCTTGAAGTCGCGGATAACAGCGGTGCGCGTCAGGTGATGTGCATCAAGGTCCTGGGCGGTTCACATCGGCGTTATGCCAGCGTAGGGGATATCATCAAGGTGACCGTTAAGGAAGCCATCCCCCGCGGTAAAGTGAAGAAAGGCCAGGTCCTGAAAGCTGTCGTGGTACGCACTCGCAAGGGTGTGCGCCGTCCCGACGGTTCGCTGATCCGTTTCGACGGAAACGCGGCAGTACTTCTGAACAATCAGGACGCTCCTATTGGTACCCGTATCTTCGGACCGGTTACCCGTGAACTGCGTAATGAGAAGTTCATGAAAATTATCTCACTGGCACCCGAAGTACTTTAAAGGACCAGAGGCCGGTTATGAAAAAGATCAAACGAGATGACGAAGTAATCGTCACCACGGGGAAAGACAAAGGCAAACGTGGTAAAGTCCTGAAGGTTCAGGACGATGGCCGTGTGATTGTTTCTGGGATCAACATGATCAAGAAGCACACCAAGCCGAACCCGATGCTGGGCACCCCAGGTGGCATCGTCGAAAAAGAAGCACCTATCCAGGCTTCCAACGTGGCTATTTTTAATCCGCAGACCGGCAAAGCCGATCGTGTAGGCTTCCAGACCAAGGAAGACGGCGCGAAAGTGCGGATCTTCAAGTCCACGAACGAAGCTGTCGATAACCAGTAAGCGGTGGTGGTTACGATGCTTAACATGAAAGAGCAGTACAGTAAGGAAGTGGTACCCGCCCTGCAGAAAGAGTTCAGCTACAAGAACGTTATGCAGGTGCCGCGTATCGAAAAGATCACCCTTAACATGGGTGTCGGCGAAGCGGTTGGTGACAAGAAGCTGATTGAAAATGCCGTGGCGGATCTTGAGCGCCTGGCAGGTCAAAAGGTTGTTGTTACCAAGGCACGTAAATCCGTCGCGGGCTTCAAAATCCGTGAAGGTTGGCCGATCGGTTGTAAAGTTACCCTGCGCGGCGAGCGTATGTGGGATTTCTTTGATCGCCTGGTTCACATTGCGGTTCCCCGCATTCGTGACTTCCGCGGTCTGAACCCCAAGTCGTTCGACGGTCGTGGTAACTACAGCATGGGCGTGCGTGAGCAGATCATTTTCCCGGAGATTGAGTACGACAAGGTCGACAAGATCCGTGGTCTGGACATCACCATTACCACTACTGCTGCTACCGACGACGAAGGTCGTGAACTGTTGAAAGCCTTCGGCTTTCCGTTCAAGAAATAAAGGAACGAGTGTAATGGCTAAGGTTTCCATGAAGAACCGCGAGCTGAAGCGCGAAAAGACCGTTGCGAAATTTGCAGCGAAGCGTGCTGAGCTCAAGGCGATTATCAAGAACCCGAATACCAGCGATGATGACCGTTGGGACGCACAGATGAAGCTGCAGCAGCTTCCTCGCGATGCTAGCCCTTCGCGTCTTCGGAATCGTTGCCAGGTGACTGGTCGTCCCCACGGCGTTCTGCGCAAGTTTGAGCTGTCACGGATTAAGCTCCGTGAATACGGCATGCGCGGTGACGTTCCGGGCCTGACCAAGGCAAGCTGGTAAGATAGGCATCCTGACTTCGGTCAGGTGCCTGTTGGTAAGCGGTGCGGCAAGCCGCTGCACAACTAAAAAGATCAGGAGCCTCATACCAATGAGTATGCAAGACACGCTTGCGGATATGTTTACCCGTATCCGTAACGCACAGATGGCGTCTAAGACAGATGTTACGATGCCGTCTTCAAAGATGAAGATCTCCGTAGCCCAGGTCCTGAAGGACGAAGGTTACGTTGAAGACTTTTCCGTTTCAGCCGACGCGAAGCCCGAGCTGACGATCACTCTCAAGTACTTCGGTGGCAAGCCGGTAATTGAAGAGATCAAGCGGGTCAGCCGTCCGAGTCTGCGCCAGTACAACGGCGCTGGGGAACTGCCGAAGGTATCCGGTGGTCTGGGAGTCGCGATTGTCTCAACGTCCAAGGGCGTTATGACAGACCGCGCCGCACGAGCTGCCGGCGTGGGTGGCGAAGTCATCTGCACCGTATTTTAGGAGATACACATGTCCAGGGTTGCCAATAATCCTGTCGTGCTGCCTTCCGGTGTTGAGGTTAAGCTGAACGGACAGGAAATTAGTGTGAAGGGTTCCAAGGGAGCGCTTCAAATCAACATCCACCAGGCAGTCGAAGTAACGCAGGAAGAAAACGTTCTGCGCTTTGCGGCTCGCGATGGTGCTCAGAAGTCCCGCGCTCTTGCTGGTACTACTCGTGCATTGGTCAACAACATGGTGACCGGTGTATCCACAGGCTGGGAGCGTAAGCTTCAGCTGACGGGCGTAGGCTACCGTGCCCAGGCGCAAGGTAAGAAGCTCAATCTGACACTGGGTTTTTCTCACCCGGTCGAGTATGAGCTGCCCGAGGGGATTACCGCAGAAACTCCGTCCAATACGGAAGTTGTGATTCGCGGTATCGACAAGCAACAGGTTGGCCAAGTCGCTGCTGATGTCCGCGCGTTCCGTCCGCCCGAGCCTTATAAGGGTAAGGGTGTTCGTTATGCGGATGAGCAGGTCAGACGCAAAGAAGCCAAGAAGAAATAAGGCGGGACTATGAGCGCGAATAACGAAAGATTGCGTCGCGCACGCAAAGTGCGCATGAAGATCCGTGAGCTGGGTACCAATCGTCTGTGTGTTCACCGCACACCGCGTCACATGTACGCCCAGGTCACTACTGCAGATGGCAGCAAGGTGCTGGCTTCTGCCTCCACGTTGGATAAGGAACTGCGCCAGGGTGCAACCGGTAACGTGGAAGCTGCCAAGAAGGTCGGTCAGCTGATTGCTGAGCGTGCCAAGGCAGCAGGTGTTGAGCAGGTCGCTTTTGACCGCTCCGGTTACCGTTATCACGGCCGTATTCAGGCTCTGGCCGACGCAGCCCGTGAAGCTGGCTTGCAATTCTAAGAGGTGGAGAAGATGAGCGTTAACGAACAGAAGGCGCCTGAGCTCCAGGAGAAGCTGGTTCAGGTCAATCGTGTCGCCAAGGTAGTAAAAGGTGGCCGTATTTTCGCCTTCACCGCACTGACTGTAGTGGGTGATGGTAAAGGTCGCGTTGGTTTTGGTCGTGGCAAGGCACGTGAGGTGCCGGTCGCCATCCAGAAGGCCATGGAAGCTGCGCGTAAAAACATGGTTGATGTTCCGCTGGACGGCACCACGCTGCAGTATCCGGTGAAAGCACAGCATGGCGGCTCCAAGGTCTACATGCAGCCAGCTTCCGAAGGTACCGGTATCATCGCCGGCGGCGCAATGCGCGCTGTACTGGAAGTGGCAGGTGTTCAGAACGTACTGTCCAAGTGTTACGGGTCTACCAACCCGGTAAACGTGGTACGTTCCACCATCAAGGGTCTCCAGGCAACGCAAGCGCCTGAAGATATCGCAGCCAAGCGCGGTAAGACCGTGGAAGAGATTCTGGGTTGAAGTCATGGCGAACGCAAATACGATCAAAGTAACTCTGACCCGCAGCCCAATCGGCTGCCAGCCCAAGCACAAACTGTGCGTGAAGGGCCTGGGTCTTCGTAAAATCGGTCACACCGTGGAAGTGGAAGATACACCTTCCGTCCGCGGCATGATCAACCGGGTGTATTACCTGGTTCGGGTTGAGGAGAACTAAGATGCGTCTGAACGAACTTAGTCCGGAGCCCGGTTCACGTCAGGCCCCTAAGCGGGTTGGTCGTGGTATCGGTAGCGGTCTCGGAAAAACCGGCGGTCGCGGTCACAAGGGTCTGAAATCCCGTTCCGGTGGTAGCGTTGCTCCCGGTTTCGAGGGTGGTCAGCAGCCTCTGGCCCGTCGTCTGCCGAAGTTTGGTTTTACCTCTCGTCAGCAGCGCTACGTTGCCGAAATTCGCCTGAACGAACTGGCGAAGGTCGAAGGCGATGTGGTTGATCTGGAAGCCCTGAAGAAGGCGGACATCGTTCGCGGCGAAATCCGTGAAGCGAAGGTTATCCTGTCCGGCGAACTGAGCCGTGCAGTGACCGTCAAGGGCCTGCGGGTAACCAAAGGCGCACGCGAGGCGATTGCCGCCGCGGGTGGTAAAGTCGAAGACTAAGGCGAGTCGAGGACTAAATGGCCAAGACAGCATCATTGCCTGCGGGCGCGGGTAAAGGACTTGCAGAGCTGCGTTCGCGGCTCTGGTTTGTCTTCCTGGCATTGTTGGTGTACCGGATCGGTGCCCATATTCCGGTGCCGGGGATCAATCCCGACCGTTTGGCGGCACTGTTTGAACAGAATCAGGGCACGATCCTGAGCATGTTCAACATGTTTTCCGGTGGTGCGCTTGAGCGCATGAGTATCTTCGCTCTCGGTATCATGCCGTACATCTCGGCTTCGATTATCATGCAGCTCATGACTGCGGTTAGTCCGCAGCTTGAGCAGCTGAAGAAAGAAGGTGAGGCTGGTCGTCGCAAGATCAGTCAGTACACACGGTATGGTACGGTTATCCTCGCCCTGGTTCAGGGCGCTGGCATTTCTGTCGGTCTGGCATCGCAGGGCGTTACGTTCAACGACAGCTTCAGCTTCCACTTCGTGGCGGTTGTATCCTTCGTGAGCGGCGCGGTCTTCATGATGTGGCTGGGTGAGCAGATCACCGAGCGCGGCGTTGGTAACGGTATCTCGTTGCTGATTTTCGCAGGCATCGTGGCCGGTTTGCCCGGCGCGATTGGTCAGACTCTTGAGCAGGCCAGGAACGGCGAAATGAGCCTTCTGGTGGTTCTGGGTATCGGCATTCTGGCGGTTGCAGTAATTGGCTTCGTGGTATTCATGGAGCGCGGTCAGCGGCGATTGACCATCAATTACGCCAAGCGTCAGCAGGGTCGCCGCGTATTCGCGCAGCAGTCCAGTCATCTGCCGCTGAAAGTGAACATGGCCGGGGTTATTCCGCCCATCTTTGCTTCATCCATCCTGCTGTTCCCGGCGTCAATCGGGCAGTGGTTTGGTCAGGGCGAAGGCATGGAGTGGCTCAGCGATGTGTCCCAGGCGTTGGCGCCCAGCCAGCCGTTGTACATCATTCTGTTTGCGGCAGCAGTTGTGTTCTTCTGCTTCTTCTACACAGCCCTGATGTATAACCCGAAGGAAGTTGCGGATAACCTCAAGCGCTCTGGAGCGTTTATTCCGGGCATTCGTCCGGGCGATCAGACAGCCAAGTACATCGATGGCGTACTGACTCGCCTGACCCTGTTCGGTGCAATGTACATTGCAGCAGTGTCTCTGTTCCCTCAGTTCCTGATGGTTGCGGGGAATGTGCCGTTCTATCTGGGCGGGACGTCACTGCTGATTGTGGTAGTCGTGGTGATGGATTTCATGGCGCAGGTACAGTCGCACCTGATGTCCCATCAGTATGAATCGCTGATGAAGAAGTCCAATCTCAAGGGCTATGGTCGGAACGGCTAAGCCGTTCCCCTTGAAAACTGGAGTCGACAATGAAAGTACGCGCTTCGGTAAAGAAAATTTGCCGTAACTGCAAAGTAATTCGTCGCAATGGCTCAGTACGAGTCATTTGCTCGGAGCCTCGCCACAAGCAGCGTCAGGGTTAATCCTTCGGGACAAAACCTGATTACGCAAAGGGGTTCGGAATACTGGCGCTTGACTTCAATAGGAGTCAGGCGCTATTATTTCGCGCCCTTTTTGTGGCGGAAAATTCACACAGCAAAGCTTTGAACGCGGAGTAATTTGGATGGCACGTATAGCCGGTGTCAATATACCCGATAACAAACATGCTGTTATCTCGCTCACCTACATTTTTGGTGTTGGCAAGACAACAGCCCAGAAGCTTTGCGATGCAACCGGCGTTAAGCCGGACGTCAAGGTCAAAGACCTGAGCGACGAGCAGCTTGAGTCACTTCGTACCGAAGTGGGCAAGGTGTCTGTCGAAGGCGATCTGCGTCGTGAAGTACAGATGAACATCAAGCGTTTGAAGGATCTCGGATGCCACCGTGGTCTGCGTCATCGTCATGGCCTTCCGGTCCGTGGCCAGCGCACCAAGACCAACGCACGCACCCGTAAAGGTCCACGCAAACCTATTCGTAAGTAACAGGTAGGCAAACATGGCAAAGCCAGGTACACGTACCCGTAAAAAGGTGAAAAAGACGGTTGTTGATGGCGTCGCGCACATTCACGCGTCCTTCAACAACACTATCGTGACCATTTCTGACCGTCAGGGCAACGTCCTGTCCTGGGCTACCTCTGGTGGTTCCGGTTTCCGTGGGTCACGCAAGAGTACACCTTTTGCTGCGCAGGTAGCAGCTGAAAGAGCCGGTAACGCGGCTGCTGAATACGGCCTTAAAAACCTGGACGTAGAGGTTAAGGGTCCTGGGCCCGGACGTGAATCTGCAGTTCGTGCGCTGAACGCGTGCGGCTACAAGATCACCAACATCACAGATGTGACGCCGATTCCCCATAACGGCTGTCGTCCGCCCAAAAAGCGCCGCGTCTAACACAGGAGACAGTGAAATATGGCTCGTTATATAGGCCCGAAGTGCAAGCTGTCTCGTCGTGAAGGGACAGATCTTTTTCTGAAGAGCGGTGTTCGCGCGCTCGATTCCAAGTGCAACATCGAGACTCCGCCGGGTATGCACGGCGCGCGTCGCGGTCGTCTGTCCGAGTACGGCGTACAGCTTCGTGAAAAACAGAAAGTCCGTCGTATCTACGGCGTGCTTGAGAAGCAGTTCCGTAATTACTACAAAGAGGCTGCCCGTATCAAAGGCGCAACTGGTGAAAACCTGCTGCAGCTTTTGGAAGGCCGTCTGGACAACGTTGTATACCGCATGGGTTTTGGTTCCACCCGTGCTGAGTCACGTCAGCTCGTTTCTCACAAAGCGATCCTGGTCAACGACAAGGTAGTGAACATTGCGTCCTACCAGGTCAAGCCGGGTGATGTTGTGAGCGTGCGCGAAAAGGCCAAGAACCAGCTTCGCGTAAAAGGCGCGCTGGAACTGTCTGCAAGCCGTGCACCGGTGAGCTGGGTAGAGGTCGACGCCAACAAGATGTCAGGCGTTTACAAGTCAGTACCTGAGCGTACTGAACTGCCGGCCGACATCAACGAGAACCTCATCGTCGAGCTTTACTCCAAGTAAAGCCCAGTTAGCAACGATAGCAGATAGGGGCGTCTATGCAGCGTTCAGTACATGAGTTATTGACACCTCGTACCATTGACGTGAAAGAATCGAGCGCCACGCGCGCCAAGGTGACGCTGGAGCCTCTGGAAAGAGGCTTTGGCCATACCCTGGGCAGCGCATTGCGTCGGATTCTCTTGTCATCGATGCCGGGCTGCGCCGTGACTGAAGCGCAGATCGACGGCGTCTTGCACGAGTACAGCGCCATTGAGGGTGTCCAGGAAGACGTCATCGAGATTCTGCTGAATCTCAAGGGCGTCGCCGTGAAAATGAACGGTCGGGACGATGCCGAGCTTACGCTCAGCAAGAAAGGCCCGGGCGTTGTCACCGCCGGTGATATCAAGCTCGACCATGATGTTGAGATCGCCAACCCGGAGCACGTGATCTGTCACCTGAGCGAGAATGGTGAAGTGAACATGCGCCTCCGTGTAAATCGCGGTCGCGGCTATGAGCCGGCTGACCAGCGTGGTCTCGACGAGGACGAAACTCGCGCCATCGGACGCCTGCAGCTGGATGCAACTTTCAGCCCGGTCCGTCGTGTGGCTTACGCCGTGGAAAGTGCACGGGTAGAGCAACGGACTGACCTGGATAAGCTGGTGATTGATCTGGAGACCAATGGAACGATCGATCCGGAAGAAGCAATTCGCCGGGCCGCGACCATCCTCCAGCAGCAATTGGCGGTGTTTGTTGATTTCGATCATGAGAAAGAGCCAGAGCGCGTAGAAGAAGAGGAAGAAATCGATCCGATTCTGCTGCGTCCGGTTGATGATCTGGAATTGACAGTGCGTTCAGCTAACTGCTTGAAGGCTGAGAATATTTACTACATCGGCGATCTGATCCAGCGCACTGAAGTTGAGCTGTTGAAGACGCCTAACCTTGGTAAAAAGTCGCTGACCGAGATCAAGGACGTTTTGGCGTCCCGTGGTCTGTCACTGGGTATGCGTCTTGATAACTGGCCGCCGGCTAGCCTTCGTGGCGACGACCGGGTTCTGGGCGGTTAATCGCCGATTAGTTTAAGGTAAGGAATAAGAGCAATGCGTCATCGTAAGAGTGGTCGTAAGTTCAGCAGGACCAGTGCGCATCGCAAGGCCATGTTCCGTAACATGACTGCGTCACTGGTTGAACACGAGCTGATTAAAACAACGCTGCCGAAAGCCAAAGAGCTTCGTCGGGTGGCTGAGCCTTTGATCACGCTCTCTAAGAATGATTCGGTTGCGAATCGTCGTCTGGCGTTTTCTCGCCTGCGCGACGACGCTGCGGTTGCCAAGCTGTTTGATGAGCTGGGTCCCCGTTACAGCGAGCGTCCGGGTGGTTACCTTCGTATCCTGAAGTGCGGTTTCCGTGCTGGCGACAATGCCCCGATGGCATTCGTTGAGCTGGTAGGCCGTCCGCTGGATATCGAAGCGGAAGAGGTGGACGAAGACGAGGAGTAAGTTCCTCGGCTTCGGCCAATCAAAAAAAACCGGGTTCCGTGAGGTTCCCGGTTTTTTTGTGTCTGAATTAAAGTGTTGTGCTTTGGAGTTGGGCCCGGAGGTGCCATTTAATTTTCTTTGGAAAAGAACTCGCTGCGCTCAGACACCTTTTCCGGCAGAAAATTAAACAGCACCTCCGCGCCTTCGATCCACGGGGGAATTCCCTGTTACTTTTCCAGCATCGGTTTTAGGTAGCGACCGGTGTGGGAGGCGGGGTTCTTGGCAACGTCCTCGGGCGTACCTTCGGCAATGATCTGGCCGCCACCGGAACCACCCTCGGGGCCCAGGTCGACGATCCAGTCGGCGGTTTTGATGACGTCCAGGTTGTGCTCAATGACCACAATGGTGTTGCCGTGGTCGCGTAGCCGTTCCAGGACGTTCAGCAACTGCTGAATGTCGTAAAAGTGCAAGCCGGTGGTGGGCTCGTCCAGGATGTACAGGGTCTTGCCGGTATCCCGCTTGGACAGTTCTTTCGCTAGCTTTACCCGCTGGGCTTCGCCGCCGGACAGGGTGACGGCGCTTTGGCCCAGGCGGATGTAGGACAGACCGACGTCCATCAGGGTCTGCAGTTTGCGGGCGAGGAAGGGCACGGCGTCGAAGAACTCACGGCCTTCTTCTACCGTCATCTCGAGCACTTCGTGGATGTTTTTGCCCTTGTACCGGACCTCCAGGGTTTCTCGGTTGTAGCGTTTGCCCTTGCAGACGTCGCAGGGTACGTACACATCTGGCAGGAAGTGCATTTCCACTTTGATCACGCCGTCGCCCTGGCAGGCTTCGCAGCGGCCACCTTTGACGTTGAAGGAGAAGCGGCCGGGTTTATAGCCGCGCGAGCGCGCTTCCTGTGTGCCAGCGAACAGCTCACGTATCGGGGTGAACAGGCCAGTGTAGGTGGCCGGGTTTGAGCGTGGTGTGCGACCGATCGGGCTCTGGTCGATGTCGATGACTTTGTCGAGATGGTCCAAGCCGGTAAGCGAGCCATAGGGCGCATGGTTCAGGCTGGTGGCTTTATTTAGCTTGGCGGCGGAGACCGGGTACAGAGTGCTGTTAATCAGGGTGGACTTGCCGGAACCGGAGACGCCGGTCACGCAGGTCATGATGCCGAGCGGCAGGTTCAGCGTGACGTCTTGCAAGTTGTTGCCGTTGGCGCCGGTCAGGGTCAGGGTTTTGCCGTTTCCGGTGTGCCGGTTTTGCGGGATGGCGATTTCCCGGGTGCCGTTGAGGTATTGGCCGGTGAGAGAGTCCGGGTGGTCCAGAATCTGTTGCGGTGTACCCTGTGCGATGACATGGCCGCCGTGAACGCCAGCGCCGGGGCCGATGTCGATGACGTGGTCGGCGGCGCGAATGGCATCTTCGTCGTGTTCCACCACGATCACGGTATTCCCGAGATCCCGCAGGTGGGTCAGGGTGGCCAGTAATCGGTCGTTGTCCCGCTGGTGCAGGCCGATGGATGGCTCGTCTAGGATGTACATCACGCCCACCAGGCCGGCGCCAATCTGGCTGGCCAAGCGAATGCGCTGGGCCTCGCCGCCGGACAGGGTGTCGGCGCTGCGCTCCAGGGTCAGGTACTCCAGGCCCACGTTGACCAGGAACTGAAGACGCTGGCGCACTTCCTTAAGAATCTTCTCCGCGATTTCCCCCTTGCGACCTGGCAGCGCCAGTTGCTCAAAGTAGCGATGGGCGTCGCCCACCGGCAGGCGGGTGACCTCCGGCAGATTCTGGTTTTCGATAAAGACGTGGCGGGCGCTGCGGCGCAGCCGTGAGCCGTGGCAATCTTTGCACGGTTGGGTGCTCAGGTTGCGGGCCAGCTCTTCGCGCATGCTCTGGGAGTCGGTTTCCCGGTACCGCCGTTCGAGGTTCGGCAGAATGCCCTCGAACGGGTGCGCTTTTTCCATGATGTGGCCACGGGAATTCACGTACCGGAACAGAATGTCTTCCTTGCCGGAGCCATTCAGTAACACTTCCTGGAAGTGCTCGGGTAGGTCAACCCACGGGGTTTCCAGGTCCATGCCGTAGTGGTCGGCCACGCTGCCGAGCATCTGGAAGTAATACACCGCCCGGCGATCCCACCCCTTGATGGCGCCAGCCGCCAACGTGGCTTCCGGGTGCTGGATGATCTTTTCCGGATCGAAGAACTGCTTCACGCCGAGCCCGTCGCAAGTCGGGCAGGCCCCGGCCGGGTTGTTGAAGGAGAAAATCCGGGGCTCTAACTCGCTGAGTGAATAGCCGCACTGGGTACAGGCGTAACGAGCGGAGTAGGTGTGCTCTTCGCCATCGCCACTCATCGGCGCAACCAGGGCAATGCCGTCAGCGAGTTCCAGAGTGGTTTCGAAACTTTCTGCCAGGCGCTGCTCCAGGCCCGGTTTGACCTTGAAGCGGTCAACTACCACATCAATCTGGTGTTTGCGTTTTTTGTCCAGGGCCGGGACGTCGTCAATGTCATAGACGGTGCCGTCGACGCGCAGGCGGATGAAGCCCTGGCTTTTCATGGTTTCGATGACTTGCTGGTGCTCGCCTTTGCGATCGCGGATAACCGGAGCCAGGATCATCAGTTTGCTGTCTTCCGGCATGGCCAGTACCTGGTCCACCATCTGACTGATGGTCTGGGCTTCCAGCGGTTGGTCATGGTCCGGGCAGCGGGGTTCACCGGCGCGGGCAAACAGCAGGCGCAGATAGTCGTAGATTTCGGTGATGGTGCCGACGGTTGAGCGGGGGTTGTGCGACGTGGACTTCTGTTCGATTGAGATTGCCGGCGACAGACCCTCGATGTGGTCGACATCCGGTTTTTCCATCATCGAGAGAAACTGGCGGGCGTAGGTGGACAGAGATTCCACGTACCGGCGCTGGCCCTCCGCGTACAAGGTATCGAATGCGAGGGACGATTTACCGGAGCCCGAGAGGCCAGTCACCACGATCAGCTTGTCCCGGGGCATGTCCAGGTCGATGTTCTTCAGGTTATGGGTGCGTGCCCCTTTGATCTGAATGTGGTCCATAGTGCCTCGCTGAAATAAAAACGAAAATTATACCGTGTTGCACAGCCCGCCGCGAAGATAACGGCTCCGGCGCGCTGTCCCGTCCCAGCCTGCCTTCTGTTACAATGCGCCGCCGGTGAAGGCCGTTGCCTTTATACTCGTCTGCTCGCAACCCGGCTGAGGTAATGCTTCGATGAACGCGCTGGAAAAACGATCAGTTGCAGCCCTGGCGTCTGTCTACGCAATGCGGATGCTTGGCCTGTTCATGGTCATGCCAGTGTTCATGTTGCTGGGGGATGATCTGGATGGGGCTACCCCGGCTTTGCTGGGGCTCGCCATCGGCGCCTATGGCTTGAGTCAGGCGCTGCTGCAGATTCCGTTTGGCATGCTGTCCGATCGGGTCGGCCGCAAGCGCATGATTTACATTGGCCTGGTGTTGTTTGCGGCCGGCAGCTTGCTCGCCGCGTCCACCGACTCCATATACGTTGTGATCGCCGGTCGGATTCTTCAAGGCGCGGGCGCAATTGCCAGCGTACTGATGGCGCTGCTGAGTGACCTGACCCGGGAAGAGGAACGCACCAAGGCCATGGCCACCGTGGGCATCACCATCGGGTTGTCGTTCTCGATTTCGCTGGTGTTGGGGCCCCTGATTGGCGCCCATTGGGGGCTGGCCGGCATTTTCTATCTGACCGCCGCGCTTGCCGCCATCGCGCTGGTTGTGGTCAACCGAGTGGTGCCGACACCGCACCTGCATCGGGTCAGTGCCGACACCCATCCCGCCCGGGACATGCTGGGCAGGGTGATCACCGATGGCCGCCTGCTGCGGCTCGATTTTGGCATCTTCGCGTTGCATCTGGTGCTGACGGCGCTGTTCCTGGCGTTTCCTTCTATCCTTCAGGAAAGTCTTGGGTTGGCCAGTTCCTCCCACTGGTGGTTTTACCTCAGTGTGATGGTGACGTCGTTCTTCGCCATGGTGCCGTTCATCATCATTGGCGAGAAAAAGCGCAAGATGAAGCCCGTGCTGTGCGGCGCCATCGCGTTGCTGATGCTGGCGACGGCGGGCCTGGCCAGTGTCGCGGTGGGTTTGGTGGCGGCCTGGGTGTTGCTGTTCTTCTTCTTCATGGCGTTCAACCTGCTGGAAGCCAGCTTGCCGTCGCTGATCAGCAAGGAATCACCGGCCGCCGGCAAAGGGACCGCGATGGGAGTCTACTCCACGTCCCAATTCCTCGGTGCGTTTCTGGGCGGTGCCCTAGGTGGCCTGCTCTTGGCACAATTCGGCATTAATGGCGTGCTCTGGTTCATGGTTGTGGCACTTGGGGTCTGGCTCCTGGTGGCGTTGACCATGCCGGCCCCGGGATACACCTCCAGTTTCGTGTTACAGTTGCAGCAGGCTGTGGCCGGACAGTATGACGAGATCGACGACGACCTGCGCCGGCTGCCCGGTGTGCAGGATGTTGTCATTGTTGAGGATGCCGCTACCGCCTATTTGAAGGTGGATCGCCGGCATTTTGATGAAGCGTTACTGGCGGACTTTTCTTTTGTCCAGCACGGTAGCAAACCTTGAAATTTGGAGGCCCGCAGGGAGCGCGGGTCGTCCCTGAAAACAGAGTCAGGAGCGGAACATGGCACGAGGCGTAAACAAAGTCATTCTGATCGGGAACCTTGGTCAGGATCCCGATACCCGTTACACCCCCAACGGCAATGCGGTGGTCAATCTGAATCTTGCCACTGACGAAAGCTATAAGGATCGTCAGACTGGTCAGATGGTACCGAAGACCGAGTGGCACCGCATTGTGCTGTTCGGCAAGGTCGCTGAAGTGGCCGGTCAATACCTGCGTAAGGGCTCCAAAGTCTACATCGAAGGTAAGTTGCAGACGCGGAAGTGGCAAAACAAAGAAGGCCAGGATGTCTACACCACCGAGGTGGTTGTTGATATCAATGGTCAGATGCAGATGCTGGACAGCCGCGGTGAGGGTGGCATGAACCAGGGTGCGCCGGCCGGACGCCCGCAGCAGTCAGGTTATAATGCGCCAGCCCAGCAGCAGAACAATCCGCCGCCGCAGCAATCCGGTGGTTACAATCAGCCGTCCCAGGGCAGCATGCCCGAGCCGGTTGATGATTTTGATGACGACATTCCATTCTAAGAAACGGTTTCGAAGGCCTCCCAACGCGGAGGCCTTTTTTGTTACGGGTGTTAAAAAAACGGTGAAATCGGACGATAAACGTGGAGTTAGGTTCGATTTCTAAATTAAGATGTCATTTAATGTTAACGCCACTGCTTTTCCTGCGAGAAAAATAATAAATTGGTGCCGGTATGTGTCCCCGTATCAACTCGACAGACCTTCATGACAAAAAACTCCATTCTGAAAAAGATCACCGGCAAATTTCGTGGCGCCAGAGTCGGCCTGCGCGTTGGCCTGGAAATTCGGCCAGACGGCATAGCCTGGGCGCAGGCATCGGGTGTAACCGTTCGCAAAGTCGGGTTCGAAGAGTGCCGGCCGGCGAAGCGGGCCCAGGTTCTGCATCAACTGGCGACCAGGCGCGGTTGGGCGGGTGCCGCCACGACTCTGGTGCTGCCGCTGGAGCAGTATCAGGTGTTTCAGATGGAGCGTCCCGAAGGCATTGACGATGCCGAGCTGAGCGATGCCTTGCGCTGGAAACTCAAGGATCTGCTCGATTTCAGCCCGACGGATGCCGTCTCCGATGTCTTCCCGTTTCCCGCCGACGCCTCCCGTGGCCGTGGTGAGCTGGTCAACGTGGTCGCCGCCCGCAAATCCCTGGTCAGCGAATTGGTTGGTCTGGTGAACGGCGCCGGTCTCCAACTGGACCAGGTCGATATTGCTGAGCTTGCCCTGCGCAATCTGGTCAGCCACCTGGATACCAACCAACGCGGCGCAGCTCTGGTGCACTTGCGCGAGGGTTACGGCCAGATGGTGGTCTGCCGCGAGCATACTCTCTACCTGTCCCGCCGGCTCGATGTGGCAGCGGAAGACCTGCGGGATGCTGGTCGGCAGGAAAACGCCGTGCAGTCCCTGGCGTTGGAGTTGCAGCGGTCACTGGACTACTACGAGAGTCAGTTGGGCCAAGTGCCGCCGGCCATGATCAGCCTGGTGGCCCGGGACAGTGCATTGCCCCTGGCATCCATGGTGTCTTCGTACGTTGCGGCCGGTGTGGAAATGCTGGATTGGGCGGCACTCGGTTTTGAACAACCCAGCGACAGCCGCTGCCTCCCCGCCTGGAGCGCCTGTTTACCGGTACGCGCGGGGGAGCCTTCATAATGCAGCAGGTGAATCTGTACACCCAGGAGCTTCGGCCCCGGAAGGAGCGCTTGCAGGCAGGCGTCGCGGCCGGTCTGGTTCTGCTGGTGGTTGTTGCTCTGGCGGTGTCGTCCGTCATTATTCATTCCCGCAATGACGATCTGAACGCGCGCGTGGAGGCCCTGGCGTCGCAAACCCAGGCGCTGGAACAGAGTGTCACCCGCCTGTCGGAAACCGTCAGTGCCCGGCAGCCGTCACCAGAAATCGAACGGGCGCTGGAGCGGGTAACCGCGACCCTGGCGCGCCGACAGACACTGCTAGAACGGGTTGAAACCCTGGTGCTGACTGGCGACGGTCGTTTCTCCCCGCAAATGGCGGCCCTGGCCCGTCAGATTCCAGAGGATGTCTGGCTCACCGGTATTCGGCTTGATGCCCAGCCGGCCTCGGTCACCATCGAAGGGCGGACCCGCTCCGGTGCGCTGGTGCCAACCTATCTCGAAAACCTCGGTAACGAGCCGGTATTCACCGGCCAGACCTTTGGTGCTTTCCGGTTGACCAGACCCGAACAGGGACGCTGGATCGAATTTCACGTGGCGACCGAGCAGTCGGGAGGAACGCAGTAATGGCTAAACCCTGGCAACAGTCGCTGCAGAGCGCTGCTGACTATTTCAACGAGCGGCCGATCCGTGAACGGGCCCTGATCACGGTGACCGTTGGGGTGCTGGTGCTGTTTCTGGGGTGGGAGCTGGCCATAACGCCGGCCCTGAAACAACAGGACAGTTTTGAAGCCAGAATCACCTCCCTGAGCACCAGCCGGGACGGATTGCTGGCGCAGCAGCAGAATCTCAGCAATCAGCTGGCAACAGACCCTTCCGAGGAACTTCGGCAGCAACTGGACATGCGCCAGGCTCGGCTCGACCGGCTGGACCGCCAGATTGCCGAAACCACGGGCAAATTGATTGCGCCGAGGGCCATGGTGTCCCTGCTGAAGGACATGCTGGGGGCTCAGGCCTCCCTGAAATTGCAGACCCTGGAGCTGAAAACGCCGACGCCGGTCTATGGCCCAAACGCCGAGGCCAAGTCGTCGCAGTCGGAAGCCGTGTCGAATGAACGCGAAGAGGAGGCGGCGCCCCTTCTGTACGCCCACGACGTGGAGCTCAGTATCCTCGGGAGCTATCTGGATGTGCTGGCGTACCTGCGCCGGCTGGAAGGACTGGATAACCGGCTCGGCTGGGTCGTTCTTGAATACGATGCAGAGAACTGGCCCGCCGGCGAAGCTATCATCCGGGTACGAACACTCAGTCTTGAACCAGCCTGGTTGGGGGTGTGACATGAATCGAACGAATACAGGCAAGCGGCTCTGGCTGGCGGCAGCGCTGGTCAGTTGCGGACTTGGTGTCTCGGTACCCGCCTCGGCGTTGCAGGATCCAACCCGTCCGCCGGGGTTTGACGACCGACCCGCGAAAGCCATTCCTAAAGCCGATCTGGCCCTGCAGTCCATTCTGGTTGGCGCCGAACGGCGGGTCGCGGTGATCAATGGCGAACCCCGCGCCGAGGGCCAGGCCTTCGACGGTGTTCGGGTGCGTCGGATTCACCGGGATCGGGTGGAGGTCATGGAGCGCGGGCGAGTCCGCACCCTTTATCTCGACAAGCTTCCGCAGGTACGCAGAACTCAATGAGCAACGAACGGACAATCATGACTTCGATGAGACCCATGGCGGTGCTGCTGGTAGCAGCGACCCTGACGGCGTGCAGTAACAACCCGCTGATGCGCACATCCAACGCGACGTCCACGGATGTGGCCGATGACATCGAGCGTCATCTGCAGCAGGCCGAGCAACAGTCAGCGGTAGCCGGGGGTAACCAGAGTGGCACTGCGGCCTTGCCGGCTGACGTGAGTGCGGCCCTGTTGCCGCCGCTGTCCCAGGGGCAGGATCTGGACGAGCGCTTTGACGTCAACGCCAGCGACATTCCGGCTGGCAGCTTTTTCGAATCTCTGGTCGACGGCACCCGGTACAATGTTGTGGTGCATCCGAGTGTGGATACCCTCGTTGATCTTCGGCTGCGGGACGTCACCGTGCCGGAGGTGATGGACATAGCGGCGGATCTGTACGGCCTGGATATCCAGCGTCAGGGCCGCCTGTACAAGGTAAACGGCGACCGGGTTCAAACCCGGATGTTCCCGATCGATTACCTGCATTTCAAGCGCCGGGGCGGTTCGGAGACCCGGGTCAGCTCTGGTCAGGTGACCGGGTCCCAGAGCAACAACAACGGTGGCGCCTCCAACAACGTGGATAACGATCGTGGCGGTGAAACCCGCAATCTGATCGGCACCACGATTTCCACCGAGACCGAATCCGATTTCTGGACCGACATTGATCGGGCGTTGAGCATGATCGTTGGCAGCGGTGACGACCAGCAAGTGATCGTCAATCCGGGTGCGGGTCTGGTTATGGTCCGTGCCGGCACTGAGGATCTGCGAACGGTCGAAGAATACCTGCGTCGCACCGAGCTGATCATGCAGCGCCAGGTTGTGCTGGAAGCCAAGATTCTGGAAATCATCCTCAACGAGGGATACCAGCAGGGCATCAACTGGTCTGATCTGCAGAGTGCCTCAAGTATTACGGCGTCCGACGGATTGCCGGAAGACTTTACTGCCCAGGCCCTGAGCGGCGCGACCATTCGCACCTCCGACATCGGTGGGTTGTTCTCGGCCAGTGTTCGAGCGGGTGACTTCAGCGCCTTGATTGAGCTGCTGGGGGAGCAGGGTAATGTCCAGATCCTGTCCAGCCCGAGAATCTCCACGGTAAACAATCAGAAAGCGGTCATCAAAGTAGGTACCGACGAGTTTTTCGTGACCGACATCGACTTCGACGACGACAACTCTGCGGTGACGGGCGCCGACAGCACCTCCACTTCGGTGGAGCTGACACCTTTTTTCTCTGGTATCTCGCTGGACGTGACGCCTCAGATTTCGGAAGCCGGCAGTATTACCCTGCACGTGCACCCGTCGGTGAGTGAAGTGGACGACCAGAGCAAGGTCATCACCATTGGCGAGCGGGACGTCACTCTGCCGCTGGCGATCAGCACCGTGCGCGAAACCGACAGCGTGATACGTGCCGAGAGTGGTCAGATTGTGGTGATTGGCGGTCTGATCCAGAACAGCAGCGAAGACACCAACTCCGCGGTGCCGTTCTTCAGCGATATCCCGGTGGTGGGTGAGTTTTTCAAACAGCGCCGGTTCCAGTCCCGCAAAAGCGAGCTGGTGATACTGCTGCGCCCAGTGGTGGCCGAGCCAGCCCAAATGAACGCCGACATTGCGGCCAGCCGTGAGCGCATGAATGTGCTACGCGAACTGCTGCAATCGTCAAAGTCCGTCACTCCTGAGCCGGAGAAGGCCACCCGTTAGCATGTACGAAACCCATTTCGGACTGCAGGAAGCACCGTTCGCACTGACGCCCAACACTCGCTACTTTCTGCGGGCTCCCAGCCACCATGATGCGCTGGAGTTACTGCTGGTCGCGCTGAAAGAACGGGAAGGCTTCATCAAGATCACTGGCGAAGTCGGCACTGGCAAAACCCTGCTGTGCCGATTGTTGCTGAATGAGCTTGAGCAGACGGCGCACACGGCTTACATTCCGAATCCCCATCTGGATCCCGACACCCTCTATCAAGCGGTGGCGGAAGAGTTGGGGGTGGACGTGTCGGCCTGTGCCAACACGCACCAGACCCTGAAAGCACTGAACGAGAAGCTGATTGAGCTGGCGATGGCCCAGAAGCAGGTGGTGCTGGTGATTGATGAAGCCCAGGCTATGCCGGAGGCGACCATTGAGGCCTTGCGGCTGCTCACCAACCTGGAGACGGAGAGTATCCGGTTGCTGCAGATCGTGCTGTTCGGTCAACCCGAGCTGGATGCGATGTTGCAGAAAGACAGCCTGCGCCAGCTGCGACAGCGGATTACCTTCCACCATCGGTTGTCGCCCCTGGACAAGCGCTCGGTGGCCCAGTACCTGCGTCATCGGATTGCCCAGGCCGGCTATAATGGTGGTGACCTGTTCTCTGCGCCCGCCCTGCGGTTGATCAGCCGTTCATCCGGTGGCATTCCCAGGCTGGTGAACATCCTCGCCCACAAGGCCATGCTCTCGGCCTGGGGCGTGGGCGACCGTCAGGTGGGGCGCCGGCACGTGGCTCGGGCAATTCGCGACACCGAAAGCGTTCGCTTCCCCGGGTTATTGGCGAGGTGGCTATGAGTCTGCTGAATGATGCCCTGCGCGCAGCCGAACAGCGCCAGAACCGCCCGGAGGTAACCGGTGCCTACACCGGTCAAGTCCACCCTCAGCCCGCCCAGCGTCGTTGGTTGATACCGACGATGGCCCTGTTGCTGGTGCTGGCCGTCGCCGTAGCGGTTTATGGCTTCCTCTTTCGGGCTGACGCGCCTGCCGTGCCAGCAACCGAGATGCCCACTCCCGAAAAGGCACCTGAGCCCATGCAAACCGCGCAGGCGCCAGCACCGGCAGTGGCTGAAGAACAGCCGAAGACCACAGAGCCCAACCTTCAAACCGAATCCCGGGTAATGGCCTCCAGTGAGCCAGCACCTCAGACCGAAGCCTTGGCGTCAGACCCTGAACCTAAACCGGAACCAAAGCCAGAACCAGAACCAGAACCGAAAGCGATCGTGGCGGATGCGCCGGTTCAGCCGGAAGCCGAGCCTGTTTCAGCTGAGCCTGCGCCACAGATTGCCGCGCAGCCCCTAACGCAGCCGTCTGAAACAGACCAGGTAACGCCCAAGGAAAAGACCGTGAACCCGGTTGTTAAACAGGTCCGCGAAACGCCGGAAGCCATCGACCGTCGTGTAAGCCGTGAATTGGCCCGACTGCTGCGGGCCGGTGAATCGAGAGCGGCTGAACAGAAACTGGCCGACCTGGTTGCTATCCAGGCCGCCCCTTTGAGCAGGGAGGTGTATGCCCGGGCTATGCTGGTGCAGGAAGCGCCAGAGCGGGCGTTACCCTGGGTATCCGGCGCGGAAGCTGAAAGCTACCCTGCGTTGCGTCTGCTTCACGCTCGGGCACTGTTGCCCCTGGGGCGGCTGAATCAGGCGGTCGCAACGCTGAATGAGAGCGTGCCACCGGTGGCGGAGCACATCGAGTACCGAATTACCCTGGCGACGCTGCAGCAGCAGGCGGGCCAGAATGTGGAAGCGGCCCGGCACTGGTCGGCCTTGATCGCGGTTGATGACAGCCGGCCGGTCTGGTGGGTGGGGCTGGCAATTGCGCTGGAAGCTCAGGGTGAAGCCAACGGTGCCGTCAAAGCCTATGCCCAGGCAGCGAAACTGCCCGGACTTTCGCCCTCGCTGGCGGACTATGTCCGCAACCGACTGACTCTACTGCAGGCAGGATAACGATGACGGAGCCAAAGAAAAAAATCCGCATAGGGGACTTGCTGGTTCAGAACGACGTCATCACTGAACAGCAGCTAATGACCGCCCTGCGGGAGCAGAAAAACACCGGTCGTAAACTTGGCCGAACCCTGATTGATCTGGGCTACGTGGACGAGGACAACCTGCTCAATATCCTGTCCCGGCAGCTCGAGGTTCCGTTTGTCCAGCTTCGGCATTATCAGTTTGATAATGAGCAGGTGAAAAAACTGCCGGAAGCCATGGCCCGTCGGTTCCGCAGCATCGTGCTGGCGGAGCAGAGCGGCGAACTGCTGGTGGGCATGGCGGACCCTCTGGACATCTTCGCCTACGACGAGCTGGTTCGGATTCTTAAACAGCCGATCCGGCAGGCCGTGGTTCGCGAAAGCGAGCTGCTCAACACCCTTGATCTGGTGTACCGCCGCACCGATGAGATTGCCTCCCTGGCGGAGGAGCTGGAAGACGAGCTGGGCGACGATGCCTTCGATCTGGCCGATCTCTCGGCCGAGTCCGAAAGTACCGAAGCGCCCGTGGTCAAACTGTTGCAGACGCTGTTCGAGGACGCCGTGCAGGCCCGGAGCTCGGACATTCACATTGAGCCGGATGAAACCGTGGTGCGGATTCGTCAGCGAGTGGATGGCGTGCTGCAGGAACAGGTGATGAAGGAAAAGCGCGTCAACGCGGCGCTGGTCCTGCGTCTGAAACTGATGGCCGGGCTCAACATTTCCGAGAAACGACTGCCTCAGGACGGCCGTTTCAACATCCGGGTGAAAGGGCGCAGCATTGATGTGCGGATCTCCACCATGCCGGTACAGTACGGTGAGTCGGTGGTTATGCGTCTGCTGGATCAAAGCCAGGGCATGCTCGATCTGGACGCCACTGGCATGCCCTCTGAGCTGATGGAACGTTTCCGTCGGATGATTCGCAAGCCCCACGGCATGATCCTGGTGACCGGGCCAACCGGTAGCGGTAAGACCACGACGCTCTACGGCGCGCTGAGCGAGCTGAATCGTCCGGAGGTGAAAATCATTACCGCCGAGGACCCGGTGGAATATCGCCTACCCCGTATCACCCAGGTGCAGGTGAACCCGAAGATTGGTCTGGAGTTCGCCGGAGTATTGCGGTCCGCGCTGCGACAGGATCCCGACGTGATCCTGGTGGGCGAGATGCGTGATCAGGAAACCGTGGACATCGGTCTGCGGGCCGCGATGACTGGTCACCTCGTGTTGTCCACGCTGCACACCAACGACTCCATCAGCAGCGCCATGCGCCTGATCGACATGGGCGCGCAACCGTTCCTGGTGGCCAGTTCGTTGCTGGGTGTGGTGGCACAGCGTCTGGTCCGGCGCATCTGTGAGAACTGTTCCGAAAGCTACGAACCCACGGACCAGGAGCAGGTTTGGCTCGACAGTTTCGATCTCGATCCGCTCGATAGGGAAGCCGGATTCGTGCACGGGCGTGGTTGCTACCAATGTAGCAACACCGGTTACAAAGGCCGTATTGGCGTCTACGAGTTGTTGGAGATGGATGAGCCCATGCTCGACGCCCTTCGGCGCCAGGATGTCTCGGCCTTTACCCGGGCTGCTCGCCAGGGCGATCTGTACCGGCCACTCGGGCATTGCGCCATGGACTACGCATTGCAGGGCCTGACCACACTGGAAGAAGTGGCCCGTGTCGCTGCCACCTCCGAAAGTGACTTTTCCGATGGGGCGGACGTTCCGCTCCTGGATGAACAAAGCGGGAACCTTGACTGATGCAGTTCTCGTACCGGGGCAAAGACGATCGCGGAATGGTGCAGCAGGGAGCGCTGGTTGCGGCCAATGCCGACGCCGCCGCCACGGAGCTGATGCGCCGGGGCATCACGCCGCTGACCATTCGTGAGCAGCAGGCCCAGGCCTCGGTAACCGATCGTCTGAACAGCATGCCCCTGTTTCGGAAGAAGGTTACTCTCGACGAGCTGATCGTATTCTGTCGCCAGATGTACGCGCTGACCAAGGCCGGGATTCCGCTCATCCGGACCATGCGCGGGTTGGCTGATACCACTCGATCGCCGGTGCTGGCGGAGGTGCTTGGCGATGTCACCTCCCGTCTTGAGGGCGGCACCACCATGGCCACGGCCATGCAGGCACACCCAAAAGTTTTCTCCGAGCTGTTCATCGCGATGATCCACGTGGGCGAGAACACCGGCATGCTGGACGACGCTTTCAAGCGGTTGTCTGAAATCCTGGAGCTGGAACGGGACACCAAGCGCCGCCTGAAGCAGGCCATGCGTTACCCCACCTTTGTCGTCATCGCTTTGCTGGCGGCGCTGATGGTGGTGAATTTTCTCGTTATCCCGAAATTCGCCGCCGTGTTCGACAAGATGGGCGCGGATTTGCCATTCCTGACCCAAATATTGGTTGGCACCTCCAATTTCCTGCTCGGCTACTGGTACATAGTGCTGTTTGTTGTAGCTGCTGGCGGTCTCCTGATTCGCCAGTGGAAGCAGACGGAGCAGGGTCGCCTGACCTGGGACCGGTACAAGCTGCGGTTACCCATCATCGGTCCGCTGCTGGAACTGATCACCCTCAGTCGTTTCGCCCGCAACTTTGCCTCCATGCTGGCGGCCGGTATGCCGGTGACGCACGCCCTGACGGTGGTGGCCGATGCTACCGACAATGCCTGGATCGCCAAACATATCAAAGACATGCGTTCGGGTATCGAGCGCGGTGAAAGCCTGCTGCGAACGGCTCGCCACAGTGAGATGTTCACGCCCCTGATTCTCCAGATGATTGCCGTGGGAGAAGAAACTGGGTCGGTGGACGACATGCTCAACAACGTGGCCGATTTCTACGACGAAGAGGTGGACTACGGCCTTAAGCGGCTGGCGGAGTCCATCGAACCCATCCTTATTGTGGCCATGGGTGTGCTGGTGCTCATTCTCGCGCTGGGTGTGTTCCTGCCGATCTGGGATCTGGGCGCGGCGGCCATGGGGCGCGGCTAAGTGCAGGGCCGGCGGTTGTTCAGTGCCGAGGGCCTGACCTCGGCGCGGCTGTTCCGATCGGTGGTGTCGCTGATCATCCTGGCCCTGCTGATGTGGTTTCTGCTTGGCGTGCTGGAAAAGGAAATCCGAAAAGCAGAGCAGCAATCCGCTCAACTGGTTCTTAACCAATTGCGGGCAGCGCTAGTGATCAAAGGCGCGGAAGTCATGCTGACTCAGTCGGAACGCCTCGAACAGTATGAGGGGCTGAACCCGTTTGAGTTGGTTGAGCATCAATGGCGCAACTACGCTGGGCGATGCCATAACAGCAGAAACGAGCTGGGAACCTGGTGTTTTCGGCAGAAAAAACAAAAAGAAACAGTAAATGCCGGCGGGGGGTGGTTAATTTATACCGCTAACCAGCCGATAACCCTTCAAGGCCGAGGGGTTGCCGCCGGACAGGCGCTGGCATGGACAGTGACAACTGACTACGCAGACCGCAACAAGAATGGACGGCGGGAGCAAGATGAACGATCAACGGGGCTGCGACTGGTGCCGGTGTCGTTTGACGATAACCCAGTGCTCATGCAGGACGCTCGACACTGACGCGACGAATAGAAACCTGGAACGAGGCTGAGTTATGGAGCAGTACCAAAAAGAACAACGACAGCAGGGCTTCACCCTGATCGAATTGGTGGTCGTGATCTCGATCCTGGCCATTCTGGCAGCGTTTGCCCTGCCACGGTTTGCCCAGCTTTCGGAGCAGGCGCACGAATCGAACATCCGAGCGACCACCGGTGCTCTGGCGGCGGGTGTCGCTCTGACCAAAACCCAGTGGGTGTCGAATGGTCTCACTGCTGCAGCCACCGACGTACAAGGGTTTGGTAACGACAACGTCGACGTGAGCGCTGACGGTTGGCCCACCTCTGTTGCTGCCGACAACACTAATGCAAGTATGAACATCGCCCGTTGCCGGGAAGTCTGGCTGGGTGTGTTGCAGTCCAACGCGCCGACAGTAGCTGGCGGTAATGCTGACTATGTCGTGACCGTTCAAGCCGACGCTGACGGCGACCCAGGACAGGATTGTGTGTTCACCTATCAGGCCGATGGCCAGAACAGTTTTATTACCTACGACGCCGATACGGGCGACGTGACCAATACCATCAATTGATGCGATGACCTAAGAGTGACAGGAGTAACACTATGATGACAGCAATGAACAATAGAAAGCAGCAGGGCTTCACTCTCATTGAGTTGGTGATGGTCATTGTGATTCTCGGTATTCTTTCCGCTTTTGCGTTGCCCCGGTTTGCAGACTTCGGCAGCGATGCGGAGTCTGCTACCCGTCAGGGTATTTTGGGGGCAGTCCGCTCTGCCACCTCCATTACCCGAGCCGCGTGTCTTGCCGATTCGGCGTGCGATCAGACGGCTGCAACTGCAACGGTAACGCTGGATGGGGTAGCTGTTGACCTGGTGTTCGGTTACCCGGACGCCTCTGCGGACGGTATTACAACCGCAGCTCAAATCGACACGTCCACGGCTCCAACCTACGACACGGCAGCAACCCCGGACACTGCCACCGTCACCATCGATGCTGACTGCACGGTTGTGTATACAGCAGCAGCGAACGCTACGACCCCTCCCGTATTTGGTGGCGACGACACCTGTAGCTGATCCGCAGTGATCGGCTGAGATGGTGCTGGAGATATTCCGTCGAGGTTCGAATTATCGATAGCCAGCACCGTCTCAAAAGCCGCAAAACTAAGGAGCTATGAAAGTGGCGAAGGGAGGAGCGATAACGCAGTGTAACCTCGCATCTTCGGGCTTCACGTTAGTGGAGCTCGTCATCGTTATATTGCTGGTGTCCACGCTGTCACTTGTAACGATTGGCCTGTTTACCAGCCGATCCGCCTTCTCCCCACTCCTCGTCACCCAGCAACTCTCCTCCGCCACGCTGCTTGCCCAACAGGCAGCGCTGGCGGGCAATGTGTCCTCCACGGTAACCATTGAGCAATCCAGCGACAAGCTGACGTTCCGCGCTGCCGGCGCGGAGTTCAGTCTGCCGCGCAATGGCGCCACGCTGGCCTATCGGGCGGCGGGTAATCCCTATACGGATGTTCCGGCAGGCGGTCTGGACATTGGTTTCAGTCCCATGGGGCGGGTTGCAGCGCCAGTCGCCCGAACTAACATGGATTTTCGCATTTCCGGCGAAAGTACCTTTAACCTGTGTTTGAGCTCCCTCGGCGCCGTCTTCAGTGGTACCTGTCCTCCATGAATACGCCCTGGCAAACATCGCCTGCCGAGCGCGGTGCGACTCTGGTCGAACTGGTGATTACCATCGTCATCATCAGTGTTGCCATTGCCGGCACCGTTGGCGCCTTCTCCCTGATTGCCGGCCGCAGCGCCGACCCGCTGAACCAGACCCGTGCCGTGGCCTTGGCGCAGATCTACATGGATGAAATTTTGGGGCGTCGATACGACGAGGCAACGCCCGTGGGCGGCGTGCCCAAGGTGCCGGGCTGTGATGTAGACACCGAAGAAGCCAGCCGTGCCAATTACGACGATGTCGATGACTACAACGCCATCAACAACGCGGCGCCGGAGAATGCCGAGGGCAACTCACTGGGCGCGGACTACAGCAACTTTCGGATTTCGGTGTCGGTCCAATGTGCCGGAGCCGAAGTGGGGATTCCCGGAGATGACGCGAAACGTATTGATCTCGCCATTACGGACCCCAGCGGTCAGATCTACAGTTTCTCGGTCTACAGGGCGAATTACTGATGGCTCGCCGTAACGGATTTACCCTCATTGAGCTGGTGATGGTGATCGTGCTGCTGGGGATCGTGTCCATCGTGTCGGTGCGGTTTGTCAGCCTGTCCACCCTCGGCGCCCTGGACACCAGCGCCCGGCAGTTACGATCGTTGCAGGCGGTGGTTATCAGTGAACAGGTTACCCGGGAACTCAGGGAAGCTTTTCCGTTATCCGTGCGCACCAATGGCAGCTGCCTCGAATGGCTGCCATTGGAAGCCGGCACCAACTATCTGAACCTGACCACAGGCTCCGGTTTCGACGAGATTGAAATCGTCCCGTTTGCCCAGGTTCCGGCGGTGGGCAGCACTCGTGCCGTCGTCTACGGTTACGGAACTGGCACTGGCGATCTGTACACCGGCGCTGATCCTGGCCCCGTGTCGGAGGTCATCTCTGGTATCGATAATGCAGCGTCACCGGCAACCATCACGCTGTCGGCCAGCCATCAATTCAGTACGACGTCACCGGCACGGCGCCTGTTCGTCATCGGCCAACCGGTGAGCCTGTGCCAGAGTGGCCGCTTTCTTCATCGGTACAGCGGATACGCACCGACGTCTAGCCAGCCGACGCCGCCTGTGGGCACGCCTGAAATCCTGGCGGCCAATCTGACCGGAACCGTGGATTTCAATTTCCAACCGGCGACCCTGCAACGGGCGGCGGTGGTTCAGTTCACCTTTGAGCTGGCCAATGACGACGCCACCGAAACCACCACTGTCAGCCAGGAGGTCCAGATCCGCAATGTGCCCTGATCGTCTCCCGTACCGACAGCGTGGTGCGGGCCTGCCCGTAGCCCTGTTCGTGATCACTGTTCTGGCTCTGATCGTGGTCAGCATGGCCCAGCAACAGGAGAGTGCGGGTGTGGCTGTTGGCCAGCAAATTCTCTCGCAGCGGGCGTTTTACGCGGCGGAAAGTGGTGCCCAGGTAGCGGTGACCGAGGCCCTGGATGGTGGCAGCTGCGCGGCCGTGCCGGCATCAGTTAACTATACTCAAGCCGGCCTTACCGGTTGCAGTGCCACTTTGAGCTGTAGCTCTGTACAGGCCGACATTGACGGGGATTCGATTCTGGAGCGTGTCTACACGCTGGCCAGCACCGGCCAGTGTGGCTCCGGCGCCGAAGCCGCATTCCGTACCGTGGAGGTTCGAGTCCGATGACCGCAGTCGTAACCTGGGTTCGATGCGCCTTGTTAATTCTGTTGATGCTGGCGCCGGGATGGGCGCAGGCCTGGAAGATGGAGGCGGGCACCCTGGACCTTCCCCAGACCACCAACATCAACGGGTTGTTCACGTTTTCCTTCAAGCAGACCTACGCCACAGCACCCATTGTCGTGGCGCTGCCAACCGAAGATGGGCCAAATGCCTCGGCCCTGAGAATTGCCAACGTCACCACCTCGGGATTCCAGATGGCCCAGGTGGAACCGTTTTCGGAAGACGGCCCCCACACCAACATGACTGTCAGCTATGTAGCGGTGGAGCCGGGGGCTCACGCGTTGCCGGATGGTACTCGGCTGGAAGCCGGTCTGCTGTCCAGTCGTCCAGCCAATGGCAACGATTTCGTACAGTTTAATGGTGGCGGCACAACGGCCTGGGGTCGCCATACGTTTGCCACAGCGTTCACCGGGCAACCCGCGGTGCTGGGTGACATCCAGACCCTCAACAATGAGACCAACGCAATACCGGACCAGTCGTCGAATCCCTGGCTGACCACGGTGTTCAACAGTGTTGCCAGCACCGGGTTTGAGTACGCCCTGGAGCGGAGCGAGTTGTATGACCGCCGACCGAGCAGTGGCGTCTACGAGTTTGACCCCTTGCCCAGCGCGGAAGACATTGGTTACATCGCCGTCGAGAACACGTCCGGATCCGCATTCAGAACGGTCGGTAACGTCAATGTGGCGTTTGAGGCCCGTAACCTTACCAATGCCGTAGTGGGGTGGGATGACGGCTGTCGTTCCGTCAGCTTCAGCAGCAGTTTCAGCTCGGCGCCGGTGGCCCTGGCCAGCAAGATTAGCCGACGGGAGGCTGATGGCGGCTGGTTGCGTCAGTGCTCGGTTTCCAGTGCTGCGTTGTCGCTGGTGATCGACGAAGACGATGCCCAGGATAATGAACGCCGCCACGTGGCCGAGGACACCAGCCTGCTGGCCTTCTCACAGGCCTTTACCTACGATTCCGAAGCACGACCGCCGGTTGCTGAACCACTGATGCTGGAGTCCCGGTCTGTGACCGTTCAACCGGGAGTGGCGACCACCATCAGTTTCGATCAGGTATATCCCTCGGCACCGGCAGTCTTCGTGCTTGAGGACGACGACAACCCGGAACCCTCCTCGGTGCGCATAAGGAACGTTACCGAGCAAGGGTTTGAGGTAGTGCCGGTGGAACCCCCGCTGCGACCGTCCTATTCGCCAACCGGGGACCAGCCCACCACCATCCATTATTTGGCAGCGACCTACGGCCAGCATCAGTTTCCGGACGGTACCCGGCTTGAGGTGGGCCAGTTACCCCTGCAGGCCTATCAGGCTCGCAATATTTCCGGTTCCAGTTGGTCGCGTCTGAATTTCCTGACGGCATTCGGAGCCACCCCGGCGTTCATCAGTCACATCCAGACCATGGTGAACGAGACCGCTGCGCCTGGCGGCCGCTCGGACCCATGGCTGACCATGGCCCACGACCGCCTGGGCGCGTCCGGTGTGGATTTGGCGCTGGAGCGGGCGGAAACCCGCAGTGGCTCGGTGTCGTCACCGGAAATGATCGCGTATCTGGCGGCGGAGGCTGGTGTCATCGGTGCGTTCGTCGACAATGACGGCCAGACGATCACAGCTGAGGCGCAAGTGACCGCCGATCGGATACGTGGCACGGTCAATTGCGACACCATCTCCTTCCTGCAATCCTATCCGTCGCCACCCCGGGTGATTGGTTCCCAGGTAACCAGGGATGGTGGCGATGGCGGCTGGCTGCGACGGTGTTCGGTGTCGACATCCAGCGTTGATCTGAAGATCGAAGAGGACTGGACCAGCGACCGGGACCGCAGTCACACCACCGAACAGGCCAGCTTCCTCGCGTTCTCCGAAAACTTCGCGGTCGATTTCTCCCTCAGGGCGATCTATGGGTTGGAAGGGCCGCGCTGGCAGGGCAATGCCGGCGAAGTTCGGGAGCTGCGTGGCACGGGTCTGGATGGCCGGGGTGTGAACAATCCAATCGCTGAGCCAGCACAGGTTTGCTACGGCGCAACACTGACTGGCGGGTCTTATATCGATATCCCTCACGACAACGCCTTGTCCGCGGACGAGGAGTTTACGGTGATGGCCTGGATAAATATTGCGGCCTTGCCCTCGGGCGGCGGTCTGAAAACGATTGTCTCGAAAGACGAGAATTACGAATACCACCTGAACAGCAGCGGAGAGCTTTTCTGGTGGTGGAATACGGCCTCCGGGACCACCCGATCGTTCACCTCGGGGTACAGCTTGCCCACCAACACCTGGGTGCATACCGCCATTACCTATTCCCGGCGAGACGGGGTTCAACGGATTGTGGTGGACGGTGTAGAGCGTGCGAGACGAACCTACACGGATGAGTCCCTGCGCCTGAACACCGATCCCTTCCAGATTGGCGCAGACCAGGGTTTTAGCGGGCGCGAATTTGAAGGCCAGATTGATGAGGTAAGGCTGTACGGACGGGCTTTGTCCGACGCCGCGATCTTGCGGGAGGCTAACCGCACCCGGCCCTGCGCCCAGGTCCTGGACCATTTCCGCATAACCGTGCCGGCCACTGGAAGTGTCTGTGCCCCGGTGAACGTGCAGATTCAGGCCGAAGATGCGGGCAATAACCTTTTGGTTGGGTACCAGGGCACCGTGCGCCTGACCACCAGTACGGGGCATGGTAACTGGCAGGTGGTGACGGCTTCCGGCTCGTTGTCGCCCAGCCCCGATACCGACGACGATGGTCAGGCCACGTATCAATTTAGCCCGGCGGATAATGGCGAGGTAACCCTGGGTCTGGCCAACAGCCGGGCGGACCGCCTGACCATTACCGCGGAGGATACCTCCGGTGGTCAGTTCGGCGTGTCCAGCGTGGTGGAATTCCAGGAAAACGCGCTGGTGATTTCGCTGACTGACAGCTTGGGCTCGGATCTGATCGCCGGCCGCCCCCATGGCCTGCAGGTTGAGGTTCTGCGTCGGGATCCAGACAGTGGAGAATGCGGCCGGGTTGAAGCGTACGACGGACCGATTGACCTCCGAGCCTGGCTGACCCGCCAGGGCGATGACCCGGCTGGTGCCGCGCCGGCGGCGAACGGTGGCGCTGGCTCGGTGGCCTTGCCGTCGTCCCGGCCTGGCAATACCAACCTGACACTGAACTTTGCTCAGGGCCTGGCTCCGTTGCAATTGAGCCCCTCGGACGTTGGCCATTACGCCCTGGCGCTGGAGGACAGCGAATCCGGGCTGATTCTCGATGAAAACGACAATCCCCGCACAGTTACCGGCACCAGTGCCGCGCTCACTGCTCGTCCCTTTGGTTTCGCGGTAACGGTGCCAGGCAATGCGGCGGCCGATAGCGCGACGGGCTCCGCATTTCAGGCGGCGGGTCGAGATTTTGATGTTCAGGTGAGGGCCGTTCAGTATGAGGGTGTTGATGACGGCAATGGCGATGGGCAGCCGGACAATCACGGCGATGTGGTCGCAACCAATAACGTATCCCTGACCAACAATGCGTCTGTGCCCAGTTTCGCCGCCTCAGTTGGCGTTAACGGCTATCTGATTGCCGGGCCGCCAGGGGCGGTTGACCCGGGCCTTGCGGGTTTGAGCAGTGTCAGTAGTTTCAGCGGCGGGACGGTGACCGGCACCGCGCGTTACAACGAAGTGGGCTCTATCGAACTCGCCGCGGGCTTCAGTGGCACTTACCTGGGGCGCGCTGTGAATTTAGTTGGCGACAGTGGTCCGGTGGGGCGCTTCCACCCCGAGTCGTTTACGCTGGAAGCGCAGATGGACGGAGTGCTGGCGCCACAGTGCAATGGCTTTACTTACACGGGGCAGAGTTTCAATTACGCCACGGCGCCAGACTTTACCGTGGCTGCCCGCGCCTACGTACTCAGCGGCAACGGCCCAGTGACCCAGAATTACCGGGGAAACTGGCAGAAGCTGGCCGTAGTGGATATTGCACGCACTGACCCGGTGGCCGACAGCATCCAGGTCGGCAACGACGGCAGTCTGGTGGCGGTCACGACGACCCCGGGCACAGCGGCTCTGGTGGCGGCAGGAAACGGTCTGCTGAGGTATGAGCAGGGGGCTGATAGTTTCGTGTATCCCCGCATCGGCAACTCAAAAATTGCGCCTTTCGATGCAACTCTCGACGTCACTATTACCAGCGTTCAGGACAGTGACGGCGTCGCCCTGGCGGGCACCCTGCCAGTGCTGTCGTCGACCGGCACCTCGATTCGCTACGGCCGACTGGCGCTTGAAAACGCTTACGGGCCGGAAACCATGGAGCTGCAGGTGCCCTTTGAGGTCCAGGTCTGGAATGGCGTCCGATTCACTCGTCACACGGAAGAGAGTTGCTGGGATTACAACACCTCTGATGTCATCGTGACCGACACACCACCCAACACTTCAGTAGACCCAAAGTCCGCCAGGCTAAGTGGAGGTACGGCCGAAACCGGCGAAGAGTTGTTGCTCATCAAGCCGGGTGAGGGCAACACCGGCAGTGTATCCATGGAATATCCGGTGCCCGCCTACTGGCAGGATGATTTCGACGGTGATGGCAGCGTTGAGAATCCCTCGGCCATCGCCACGTTTGGCGTCTATCGCGGGCACGACCGTGTGATTTACTGGCAGGAGCGCTAAGCGCGCCTCAAAGGATTGACCACAAAAAAGGGGCAGCCCCTTGAGGCTGCCCCTGGAAAACGAGCCCGGCGGCTCAATCGTCATCGCCTTCGGGATGATCCAGTCCCAATTCGTTGATCTTCCGCGTCAGAGTGTTGCGGCCCCAGCCCAGCAGTACCGACGCGTCCCGACGGCGACCGCCGGTGTGCTTCAGGGCGGTTTCGATCATGATTTTTTCGAACTCCGGCACGGCGGTGTCGAGGATGCCTTTCTTGCCCCGCTTGAGTTCCTGTTCAGCCCAGTTTTTCAGGCCTTCCTGCCAGGTGGTTCCCACGCTGGGTGTTTCGGCCTGGTGCAGCAACTCCGGTGGCAGGTCATCAATGTGAATCTCCCGGCCACTGGCCATGACCGTAAGCCATCGACAGGTGTTTTCCAGCTGGCGGACGTTGCCGGGCCAGGGCAGGGTGGTTAGATATTCTTCGGCGTCTGGCCGTAGGATCTTTGGCTCGACAGCCAGCTCCTTGGCGGCTCGCTTAAGGAAATGCTCCATCAACCGGGGAATGTCCTCGCGCCGTTCCGCCAGTTTTGGCAGATGCACGCGAATGACGTTCAGGCGGTGGAACAGGTCTTCCCGGAATGAGCCGGCCTGCACCAGTTTTTCCAGGTCTTGATGCGTGGCGGCGATGATGCGTACGTCCACCTTGATGGGGGTGGTGCCACCCACCCGGTAGAACTCGCCATCGGCAAGAACCCGCAGCAGTCTGGTCTGGGTGTCGGCGGGCATGTCGCCGATTTCATCCAAGAACAGCGTGCCGCCATTGGATTGCTCGAATCGGCCCTGGCGAGCGGCGCCGGCACCGGTGAAGGCACCCTTCTCGTGGCCAAACAGTTCCGATTCGATCAGATCCTTGGGAATGGCCGCCATGTTCAGGGCGATGAATGGATGCTTGGCCCGCGGGCTGTGGTTGTGCAGGGCTTGAGCCACCAGTTCCTTACCGGTGCCGCTCTCACCGTTGATCAGCACGGTGATGTTGGAATGTGACAGTCGGCCGATGGCACGGAAAACCTCCTGCATCGCCGGCGCCTCGCCGATGATCTCGGCGTTACGCTGGGTGCTGTCGGTTTGCGGGGCGGCACTGGCCTTTTTCTCATGGCTGTGGGCCACCGCACGCTTGGCCAGGGCTACGGCGTCGTCCACATCGAAGGGTTTGGGCAGGTATTCGAAGGCACCAGTCTGATAACTGGTGACCGCGCTCTCCAGATCCGAATGGGCGGTCATGATGATGACGGGCACGTCGGGGTGCGCGTCCACGATCTGGGATAACAGGGTAATGCCGTCGACACCGGGCATCCGGATGTCACTGATGATGGCGTCTGGCTGCTCGTGCTCGAGACGCATCATGATGCTCTCGCCGCTGTCGAAAACCCGGGGCTGCATACCGGCCTGATTAAGGGCGCGCTCCAGCACCCAGCGAATACTGCGATCGTCGTCTATGATCCAGACGTTTGCCGGTTGGCTCATGGGGTGTCCTCCAGAGGCAGGAAGATGATGAAGTCAGTTCGGCCCGGTTCGCTTTCGCACTCAACCAGGCCGCGATGTTGACCAACAATGCTTTGGGTAATGGATAGACCCAGGCCAGTGCCACTGGCACGACCACTGATCATTGGGTAGAAGATGTTTTGCAACAGATCCGGTGGAATACCGGGCCCGTTGTCGATCACGTCGACTCGACAAACCAACCGATGCCGCCGGGAACCAATGGTGAACTGACGCAGCGCCCGGGTACGGAAGGTAATGGTCGGTGGTGCTTCATGGCCTTGTCCGCTCTGATGCTCAAAGGCGGCCTCCATGGCGTTCCGAGCGATGTTCAGGAACGCCTGGATCAGTTGTTCTTTATCGCCAACGAATTCCGGGATGCTGGGGTCGTAGTCGCGACGGAACACCAGTCGTCCTTTGCTTTCCGCTTCCAACAGAGTGCCGACGCGCTCCAGGACTTCGTGGATGTTGGTCTCGGCCAGCTTGAGGGCTTTGTTGGGACCGAGCATTCGGTCTACCAGGCTGCGCAGGCGATCGGCCTCGTCGATGATAACGCGGGTGTACTCGCGCTGGTCTTCATCATTCAATTCTCGGTCCAACAGTTGTGCAGCGCCGCGAATGCCACCGAGCGGGTTCTTGATTTCGTGGGCCATGCCCCGCACCAGAATCCGCGTGGTTTCCTGCTGGGAGATAATGTCTTCTTCCCGGCTGATGCGAAGCAGTCGGTCCCGCGGCTGGATTTCGATCAGCAGCTCCACCGGATCCAGGCTGATGGGGGTCACCGAGTAATCCACCGTCAGCCGCGAACCACTGGTCAGCACGAATTCGGCTTCGCGCCGGGTGTAGGACTGGCCATTACGGGCGGCTGCATGGAGGGTTTCCAGAGCGTCCTCGGAGTCAACAAGGATGTCGTCGAACAGCTGGCCCTGGCTTCGGGTCATGCTGGTTTCGAACAGGCTTTCTGCGGCGGGATTGAAGTAGCGAATCCTCAGGCTGTCTTCCAGCACCAGGACTGCCGTGGTGAGGCTGTCCAGAATGCTCTTATAGCCATGTGTCGAGGCCGGGGGCAGTGCCATGTGTAAATCCCGTCAATCCGTCTTGGTGAATGTGGTGACCTTGCAGTGTTTGCAAGAAGCGAACCACTTTGCAGGTTCGTCTCAAAAGAGCGGGCAAATTCCGGGCACGGCGGCCGTTTTTGGTCAAACCTGTCGTAAGCTGGTGCATGGCCGAGGGTGTTTGGAGTGACCAGCCGAGAGCGCTCGCCCCGTTGCTGGTCAGAGTATGGCGTGTTTATGGTGCGGGTGCACCATAATAGTGCGCGCCTCTTTGGGCGGGTGTCAGTTGGCGATGGACGGGCGGTGAACGGTAAAACTGATTTCCGGGCCGGTTTTAACCTGCACGCCGTTTTCATCGACGATGTGGACGCGGGCGTTATGAGTACCCCGAAACACGTTGCGAACCGTGACCGAGCCGGAGGCGCTTTGGCCAACCGGTTGCCCGTCGAGCGTCACTTCGTACTTGTGGCCGGTCTGCAAGCCGGGCGTGCTGCGCACTTCAAACTGAATGTCACCGCTGCCACTGTGGAACGCCTGATTGTTTTCCGGATAGGCAAAGGTCACGCTTTCGTACACCGAGCCTTCCCGTTTAACTTCTTCTCTCAGCTTCTCGGTTTCCCGCACATTCTGTGGTTTCGGCAGGGTAACGGTGGTCACCGGTTTTACTTGTACGGCTTCAGAACCTTCGGACGGCTCGTCTGAGAACGTGACGTTGCCCTCGGCATCCACATTTCGGTAAACCTCGGCGGCCACTGGGCTGGCGAGCAGAATCACGGCTGCAGCGAGTAATCCGTTCCTTGGTTTCATAAGCACACCTGTGTTGTTGGTTTTTATCGATTATCTGCGGCCCCCGGTGTCATTTCAACGGCTCTGCCGTGAGATGTTAGTTACATATCGTTAAGGACGTCAGGCGCCGGCTTTCGGGTGACCAAGCTCAGGGACAAAAAAAAGCCCCGCGCGTGGCGGGGCTTGGTGACAACCCGGGCCGGCCGGGTTGTCCGTGCAGAGCTAGTCTGCTTAGCAGGAGTAGTACAGCTCGAACTCGACCGGGTGAGTGGTCATGTTCAGGCGCTCTACTTCACCACGCTTCAGGTCTACGTAGCCCTGGATCATGTCTTCGGTGAAGACGCCGCCACGGGTCAGGAACTCGTGGTCTGCTTCCAGGCTGTCCAGTGCTTCTGCCAGGGTCTCTGCAACGGTCGGGATGTTCAGAGCTTCTTCCTTCGGCAGGTCGTACAGATCCTTGTCCATGGCGTCGCCCGGGTGGATCTTGTTCTGGATGCCGTCGAGGCCGGCCATCATCAGAGCGGCGAAGGCCAGGTACGGGTTTGCGGACGGATCCGGGAAGCGTACTTCGATACGACGAGCCTTCGGGCTATTTACGTACGGAATACGGATGGAAGCCGAGCGGTTACGGGCCGAGTAGGCCAGCATAACCGGTGCTTCGAAGCCCGGAACCAGACGCTTGTAGGAGTTGGTGGAGCTGTTGGTGAAGGCGTTGATGGCCTTGGCGTGCTTGATTACACCGCCAATGTAGTACAGTGCTGCTTCACTCAGGCCCGCGTAGCTGTCACCGGCAAACAGGTTCTTGCCGTCTTTGCTCAGGGACATGTGAACGTGCATGCCAGAACCGTTGTCACCAACTACCGGCTTCGGCATAAAGGTGGCGGTCTTGCCGTAAGCATGCGCCACGTTGTGTACGCAGTACTTCAGGATCTGAACTTCGTCAGCCTTGCGGGTCAGGGTGTTGGCGCCAACGCCGATTTCACACTGGCCAGCAGTACCCACTTCGTGGTGGTGCACTTCGATTTCCAGACCCATGGATTCCATGGCGGCACACATGGCGCCACGCAGGTCGTGCAGACTGTCTACCGGCGGAACCGGGAAGTAGCCGCCTTTAACGCCCGGACGGTGACCGATGTTGTTGCGGTCGAAGTCTTCGCCGGAAACCCAGGCTGCTTCTTCGGAGTGGATGCTGTAGCCAGCGCCTTTCATGTCCACTTCCCACTTGACCGAGTCAAATACGAAGAACTCCGGCTCCGGGCCGAACAGAGCGCCGTCGGCGATGCCAGTGGACTTCAGGTATTCCTCAGCGCGACGGGCAACGGAACGCGGGTCGCGCTCGTAGCCTTGCATGGTTGAAGGCTCAACGATGTCGCAGGTGATGTTGATCGTGGTTTCTTCGGTGAACGGGTCCAGAACCGAAGTGGAATCATCCGGCATAAGGATCATGTCGGATTCGTTGATGCCCTTCCAGCCAGCGATTGAAGAACCGTCAAACATTTTGCCATCGGCGAAGAAATCCTCGTCCACCTCGGAAGCGGGCAGAGTCACGTGCTGCTCTTTACCGCGGCTGTCGGTGAAGCGCAGGTCGACCCACTTCACTTCGTGTTCTTTGATCAAATCAACTGTCTTGGACATTGTGCATGCTCCGTTAGTTATCCCGCTCAGGCGGGCGTATTCATGTTCGTTATGCCGGATCGTTCAGCCAGGCTGATCTCCGATCTTTTATTCAGGAATTCGCAGCTTAGCAAAAGGCTTAGCCACTTACCTGCAAATTTCGGCTGATTTCGATAAAGCAAGGCGCTTGCCAATTTTTAGGGCATGCGCCAGGAGTGCGCAGTGGTGCGGGGTTTGGCCCTGTTTTGGGTGTCGCTGACAATTCATGGGCAGCAAACCCCTATCGACAGCGCTCCAAAATAGTGCAATTTGTTTTGCTTGTGTTCGATTGTGGTGCACTCTTGCTGTGCAAAATATAGTCGGTTTTCTGCATATTAACGGTGTGGACTTTTCGATATACTGCGCGCCGCCTCATTTGCTTCCTTGTTGCTACAGGTTTAATGGAAGCGCCGATACCGCCCGGTATTGGACAATGGGTACACTTTACGGATTTGAGACGGCATGTGAGAGGTATGACCTCCTTAAGACCCTCTCAGGTCATCGAAAGCATGCCGCAGGATTATAGTTGTGATTGAAAAGCTTCGTAATATCGCCATCATCGCGCACGTCGACCATGGCAAGACGACCCTCGTTGACAAGCTGCTGCGCCAGTCCGGAACCTTGGACCGTAAAGAGCTCGAAAACGAGCGGGTTATGGATTCCAATGACCAGGAAAAAGAGCGTGGCATCACCATTCTGGCCAAGAACACGGCCCTGAAGTGGAAAGACTACGACATCAACATCGTCGACACCCCGGGCCACGCCGATTTTGGCGGCGAAGTGGAGCGGGTGATGAGCATGGTGGATTGCGTGTTGCTGGTTGTCGATTCTATCGATGGCCCGATGCCGCAAACCCGCTTTGTAACTCAGAAAGCATTCGCAGCCGGCCTGCGCCCAATTGTTATCGTCAATAAGATCGACCGTCCGGGCGCGCGTCCGGATTGGGTAGTTGACCAGGTATTCGATCTGTTTGACGCCCTGGGTGCCACCGACGAACAGTTGGACTTCCCGATTGTCTACGCCAGTGCCCTGAACGGCATCGCCGGTATGGATCATGAGAACCTGGACGACGACATGGACGCCGTGTTCCAGGCCATCGTCGACCACGTGCCCGCGCCGAACGTTGATCTGGACGGTCCGTTCCAGATGCAGATCTCCCAGCTGGACTACAACAGCTTCCTGGGCGTCATCGGTATCGGCCGCATCATGCGCGGCAAGGTCAAGACCAACTCTCCGGTGACCGCCATCGGCGCCGATGGCAAGAAGCGCAATGGTCGGATCCTGAAGATCATGGGCCACTCCGGTCTCCAGCGCGTCGAGGTGGATGAAGCCCAGGCCGGTGACATTGTGTGTGTCAGCGGTATGGACGAGCTGTTCATCTCCGACACCCTGTGCGATCAGGCCCAGGTTGAGGCGCTGCCGGCGCTGACCGTTGATGAGCCGACCGTATCCATGACCTTCCAGGTGAACGATTCCCCGTTCGCCGGCAAGGAAGGCAAGTACGTGACCAGCCGCAACATCAAAGAGCGCCTGGAAAAAGAGCTGCTGCACAACGTGGCGCTGCGCGTCGAGGAAGGCGATTCCGCGGACAAGTTCAAAGTGTCTGGCCGCGGTGAGCTGCACTTGTCGGTACTGATCGAGAACATGCGTCGGGAAAACTTCGAGCTGGCGGTAGGTCGGCCCGAGGTGGTTATCCGTGAAATCGACGGCGTGCGGCAAGAGCCGTATGAAAACGTGATCGTGGACATCGAAGAGCAGCATCAGGGTTCGGTGATGGAGCAGATGGGCTTGCGTAGGGGCGATCTGACCAACATGGTTCCGGATGGCAAAGGGCGCATGCGTCTGGATTACACCATCCCGGCCCGTGGCCTGATCGGTTTCCGAAATACCTTCCTGACCATGACCTCAGGCACCGGTATTCTGACCTCGACGTTCAGCCACTACGGTCCGATCAAAGAGGGCGATGTGACCAGCCGTCAGAACGGCGTTCTGGTATCTATGGCCACCGGCACCGCGCTGACCTACTCGCTGGAAACCCTGCAGAGCCGCGGTAAGCTGTTCCTGGACCCGGGCGACGAGATCTACGAAGGTCAGCTATGTGGTATTCACAGCCGTGACAACGATCTGGTGATGAACCCGACCAAGGGCAAGAAGCTCGATAACATGCGCGCCTCCGGTAAGGACGAGGTCATCGGCCTGGTGCCGCCGATCAAGTTCACCCTGGAGCAGGCGCTGGAGTTCATTGACGACGACGAGCTGGTGGAAGTTACGCCCAAGTCGATCCGTCTGCGCAAGAAGCTGTTGACCGAAAACGAGCGTAAGCGCGCCAAGAAGAAGTAAATTCCGCAAGGAATGTGAAAAGGGCGGGCCCCATCGGGCTCGCCCTTTTTTTGTGTCCATCAGCTACACTCCGAGTAAACCCATTTCCGGATCCTGTCATGCTCACCCTCTATCCCGACATCAAGCCCAATGCCCAGCACCGAGTTGCGGTGGGCCCGCCTCACGAGCTCTATGTGGAGGAAAGTGGCAACCCGGATGGCATTCCGGTGCTGGTGGTGCATGGAGGCCCTGGAGGCGGCTGTGAGGACTATCACCGGCGTTTCTTTGACGCAGAGCGGTTCCGCATCATCCTGATGGACCAGCGGGGTGCGGGTCGCTCATCGCCCTTGGCGGAGCTTGATGGCAACAGCACCGATAAGCTTGTTGCCGACATGGAAACGGTGCGTTCGTTTCTCGGCGTGGACAAGTGGCTGCTGTTCGGCGGCAGTTGGGGTTCAACCCTGAGTCTGGTATACGCCCAGGCGCATCCGGAACGGGTATTGGGGTTGGTGCTGCGGGGCATATTCCTGTGCCGGCCGAAAGACATTCACTGGTTCTATCAGGATGGCGCCAGCCGGGTCTTCCCGGACTACTGGCAGGACTACGAAGCCCAGATCCCGGTCGAAGAGCGCTCCGATATGGTGTCCGCCTATTACAAACGGCTGACCAGCAGTAACGAACTGGAACAGATTCAGGCGGCCAAGGCCTGGTCGGTGTGGGAAGGCCGGTGTGCCACCCTGCATCCGAACCCCCGGGTGGTGGAGCATTTCGGTCACCCTCACGTGGCCATCGCCCTGGCACGAATCGAGTGCCACTATTTCATGAATCGGGCGTTTCTGGAGCCCGACCAGATCATTCGCGATGCTCATCTCCTGGCCGATATCCCAGGTATCCTCGTGCACGGCCGATACGACATGGTGTGCCCTCTGGATAACGCGCTGGCGCTGAAGAAGGCCTGGCCGGAAGCCGAGCTTCGAATCATTCGAGATGCCGGTCATGCCGCGTCCGAGCCTGCCATTGTTGACGCCCTGATGAGAGGCGTGGAAGAAGTGGTTGCCAAAACTGGAGAAAGTGCGAGCTAGTCGTACTTTTTGATGGTTGCGGATCGTTAATCCCGCCGATAGACTCGTTAGCCATTCGACGTTTTCCCCATTACACATCCTTGAGAAGTGCATGAAAGGGCTCATCCAGCGAGTATCGGAAGCCAGCGTTACCGTGAGCGGTCAGCAGGTTGGTGCCATCGGTAACGGTGTGTTGTTGCTGCTGGGTGTGGAGCGGGGCGATGTGGAGCGCCACGCCAAAGCCCTGTGTCGAAAGATTCTGACTTACCGGATTTTCCCCGATGACCAGGGCCGAATGAATCGGAGCTTGCTGGATGTCGGTGGCGAGCTGCTTGTCGTTCCTCAGTTTACGCTTGCCGCAGACACGGCATCGGGTACCCGCCCCGGTTTTTCCAGCGCAGCATCTCCTGAGACGGCCGAGACGCTCTATCGAGAGTTTGTTTCGTGTGCCCAAGCTGAGCTGGGCATGGCACAGGTCGCTGAGGGCCGGTTCGGAGCCGATATGAAGGTGCAATTGATTAATGATGGTCCGGTCACCTTCATGCTGGACGTTAAGGGCTGAGCAAGATTTCAGTAAGGTTTGCCTGGCGCACCAGAATGATGCGGGACCGTGTTAGGTGTTTTTGTTTGGTGCGCGAAACCGCCGAGGGGCTGTCGCGGTGGGCCGCTGTCACAGCTCTGTCATCTTTAACGTGTTGATTGGGCAAGGTTTAAAAAAAACTGGCCCCGATATTGTAAAAAGTTAATCGGGTAGCTTCTGAGCGCTGAATCGCATAAATACTTGCGTTTCTGGTGCAAAACGAGCTAAAAATGCAGCGCTAAAAGTTTGCAAAAACAGGTAGCGTGTATTAAAACAGGTTCATCATGCAGTTCTTTAACAACGATCTGTAAGTGATTGAGCTTAATGGATCTGCTGGGAAGCAGTTCTTTATAACTAGAAAAAAAGTTATCCCGGGTGTAATGAAACTGACACAGGGGTAATACAGAATCGGGCTCATCCAGCAATGACTGGTACTGCCTTAAAAAAATCGGGATAAGAACCCGTCGCTAAAACCTGAGTTAACTCAAAAAGGAAGACGCAAAATGAAAAAAACGCTCATCGCATCAGCTATTGCAGCCGCGACCTTCTCTGGTTCCGCGCTGGCTATGGAGAGTGCATCTGAACTGGCCGCACGCATGGATTCCATGCCGGAAGTTTACGGTAACATCCAGTACGTTGTTTACCATTCAGACGTAAAAGGCGGTGAAAACGGCCTGGAGCACGCTGACAACGGTTCTACCATCGGTGTTAAGCACGACCACGAAATCGCCCCCGGCATCACTGGTTTCTTCAAGCTGGAGCTTGAAGGTCTGGCAGCTGACGACAAGGACCGTGAATCCGGTCTGGAAGACGTCGATGAAGCTTACATCGGTATCAAGGGCGACAGCTTTGGTCAGGTTTGGGTTGGTTCTGACGACTCCACTTACGAAAGCGCCATCGACAAGATTGCCAACTTCTACGAATTCGCTGCGTTCAACATCGGCGGCAGCTACGAGACTGGCGAAGGCGACCTGATCCAGTACAAATCTCCGTCCTTCGGTGGCCTGACTCTGGGCGCAGCCGTACAGATCAACGGTGACCTGGACGAGCTTGATGCAAATGATGACGGCGTGAATGACCTGGCTGATAAGCGCGGCGGAAAGTCCTACCCGTACCAGCTGGCAGCTACTTACGCAGTTGACAACCTGGAGCTGGCAGTAGCCATGGACTCCAACGACGGTGGTTCTGCCAACAACGAAAACACCTATGGTCTGCGCGCTACTGTTGGTCTGGACGCTCTGTCCCTGACTGGTCAGTTCCAGACTCGTAAAGACGTGGGCGACCTGTTCGGTGTTCACGCTGTTTACTCCATGGGTGCGAACCAGTTCGCCGCTACTTACGAGCTGGCAGTAGCTGATGATTCAGACGACACCGAGCAGAGCACCATCACTCTGCAGGCTCTGCACAACCTGTCTGACCACATGTACGTCTACGTTGAAGGTTACCTGGGTGACGGTGACGACGGCGTTTACGGTGTAGCTGACGAGAGCGAGCGTTCTGCTCTGGCCGTTGGTGGTGTTTACTACTTCTGATCCGTCGAACCTGACGATCAGTTAGTAACACAAAAAAAGAGCCGTCCCTTCGGGGGCGGCTTTTTTTTTGCGCCAAGTTTCGTGGTAGTTTAAGACCCTTGAATGAGCCAAGCCCGCGGTATGACCATGCCTAATCCGACCAAACTGGTTTTTCTTCTGGCGTTTGTTTTTCTTTGTCAGTCTGTCCATGCAGCCGAGGCACCAGAGCGTGAGCTGGTTGAGCTCTATGGCGCCTTGTTGGAGGACCATACCCGGGAAGGTCGAAATGACGGCCTGCCTGTTCGGTTGGTGGACTACCCGGCGCTGTCAGGGGACGACCGCTGGCCCAGATTGGTTGAATCGGTGGCCAGCTATCCCGCTGGCCACCTGTCTTCCAATAGTCAGCGAAAGGCTTTTTACCTCAATGCCTACAACATTCTGGCAATCGACATGGTGCTGGATAACTGGCCGCTGCGCAGCCTGAGGTCCGTCGGCTCGCTGGTGAATCCAGTATGGAGGCACGACGCGGGCGTGGTGGCTGGCGAGGAGGTCACGCTGAGCTATCTGGAGCATGAGATTCTTCGTGCCATGGGGGACCCGAGGGTTCACATGGCGATCAATTGCGCCTCCCTCAGCTGTCCGGATTTGCGGCACGAACCCTACCAGGCCGAGTTGATCGACCAGCAGCTGGACGATCAAGTAGCGCGATTTCTGGCGCAGGAGCAGAAGGGCATCCTGATCAATCCCGAAGAGCGGGAGGTCAGGTTGTCGTCGATTTTCGACTGGTTTGAAGAGGACTTTGAGTCTGCCGGTGGGGTAGAGCAGTTTGTACGTCGCTATCGCTCGGATCTGCCCGAGACCTATGCGGTAAAAGCGGACCTGCCGTATAACTGGGGTGTCAATGGCAAGTTATCTGCGCACACCCTGCGTGCCATGCGCGACGAATTTTAATCAAGCATTGAGGACATTATGGCGGTCGAGCTGGAAGTAAAATTGACGCTCACAGAGGCAAACCTGGTTCGGGCCACGTCCTGGCTGGCGGTTCAGGATGGTGTAGAAGCCTTGGGTACTCGAACCCTTCGGAATTGTTATTACGATACCCCTGACGGCTCGCTGAACGAGCGACGGATTGCACTGCGGCTTCGTCAGCAAGACGATCAGTTTATCCAGACCCTGAAAACCAAGGGCGAATTTTCAGCCGGTGCTCATCGGCGCAATGAATGGGAATGGTCTCTTCCAGAGGCTGCCTTGAATACTGACTTGCTGGCCGATACTCCGTTGGCTGACGATGCAGCCCTGAGAGAGCTGCAGCCAGTATTCGAGACCAATTTCGAACGCCAGATTTTTATGATTCATCGAAACGGCACCAGTATTGAAGTGGCCGTCGACAATGGTGCGATCCTCGCTGGGGATCAGGTTCGCCCCCTGCACGAGGTGGAATTCGAGCTGAAATCTGGTGAGCCGGAGCAGTTGCTTCTGTGCGCCCTCGAACTGGCGGAGGCGGTGCCCGTTCTGTTGAACCTGGTCAGCAAGGCCGAGCAAGGCTATCTTCTCGCGGGCCAATACCGACCGGAGATTCCGGTGGCCGGTGACGAGGGCGGCCCTGTGTCGGTCAATGGCTGGCTCAGCGGTTTGAGCATTGCCTGGTTACGGGCCGTGGACTACCCGATCGCGCAGGTAGATCTGTCCGCTGTCGAGGCAAAGGCCGACTCGTTGGGGCTGGCCTCTCAGTTTGAGAGCGTTAACAGCGAGCTGAGCCGCGGCATCCCGGTCGCCGCGGTGGCGGCGGAGCCGAATCTGGGGTTGCTGCAGATTCAACTGGCGGGTGGCTGATCGCCAGAGGGCTTGGACACGGACCGGGGCCTGTCGCGTCTTGAGTCTTAGCTCGCTGCTGAATCCTTCTCGTTGTCGTTGTGCCAGCTAGCAATGAACGCCCGATACCGGTCCAGGGCTTCCTGGACCAGATCCACGCTCGGTGTCTCCGCTGACTTAACCAGAACAATCAGTCCTTTCCCCTCAATCTCTTTGTTGGTCGGGGGGTGGCAGATCACCTCGCCATCCTCGTCAATGTAAGCCAGCGCCGTGCCGATGCCATGTCGGACCAGAGCGCTGACAATGTCAGCCCAGTTCAGGTCATCCAGTTTCAGGTCGTAGCGGTGGGGATGGTCGTGCTCGTAGTTGAACATATCCTCCAACACTTTTTCCGAGCCGGGCGCGACGACTGAGCGCACCATGATCTCTGGATAGGTGCGCACCGGGCGCAGTATGGTTCGGACGCCCAATGCCTTGAATCGTGCCCGGTTCTCGTCACTCACCGATTCCACGGTGGTCAGCCGGCCCAGATTGCGCTCGCTGAGCCGATGGGCAATATCAAAGGTCAAGCTGTCGGAATAGGTATCGCACTCGTCCGCGGCCAGCACGATGATATGTCGGGCGCTCCCGGCATGCACGGCCTTCAGCGCGTCCGGATCAAAGCCTGAGCCATGAAAATGGACGATGCCGACATCAGACAGCTCGGTGGGGAGCCCATTGGGAAACTGGCGAGTCAGCAGCATGATTGGAATACTTTCGTATCCGGGTACCGAGCGCACCTGCGAGGCAAAGCGCATGAAGTATCGCTCGCCTCCGTTTTGCGGTGTATTGATGATCACGATGTGCTCGTTCATTTTGTATCTCCACCTTCCGGTAAGGATGCGCTCGCGGCGATAAAAACGGTATTCGATGAAATCACTGACAATCAGGGTCAGCAGAGTGATCGCCCCCAGGAACATGATGGCGATGGTGCTGATTCGGCCGATGGTTGTTTCCGGCGCAAAATCGCCATAGCCAACGGTAGAAACCGTGGTCATGGTGATCCAGACCGACTCGAACAGAGTCAGCTCCTCGACGCTCCAAATCACCAGAACCTGGAAGCACAGCAGGCAGGCCAGGATCAGGAACAGGCGTTTCATGCGTTTCCGGATCAGGCCGCCCATGGGGAGGTGGGTCTGCTGGTGTTCCGGGTTCAGCGGGCGGCGGTATCTCTGCATCCGTCGGTTTGGCCTGTTTAGTCAGGAGTGAGTTCGTTATACAGTACAGCAATATAACAGAGAGACAGGGGTTTGCATTATGTCAGAGCCATGGAGTTCCCTCCCGGCCGTCGTAGCCGACGATGTTGCCGCCTGCTGGGATTCGGTGTTGCCCGATGGCCTGCCGGATTGGCTGACGGCGTCCATGGACGGTGCGGAAACTGCGGTGGCGGGAGTCCTGGCGCGCAGTCTTTTTGTTCGTCAGATTCTGGGGCGGTTTCCCGAGCATGTTGAAGCCATGGTCAAGGCTCGCTCCCTGTCGGAATCGACCACCCCCGAGTTCCTGGCTCAGCGTTGGCAGGACTATCTCTCGACGGTCAATGATGAGTCGACGCTGCACTCGGCGTTGCGCCGATTCCGGCGCGAAGCCCAGTTCCGAATCATCTGGCGCGACCTGCTGCGGTGGGCCGATCTTGCTGAAACCATAGCCGCGACCAGTGCCTTTGCCGACACGTGCATTGAGGGCGCGCTTGAGTGGTTGTACCAGGATGCGTGCGAGCAATCGGGCACGCCCTGGGGCGAGGATCCAGCCACTGGCGAGGAAGCACCGCAGAAAATGGTGGTGCTGGGCATGGGCAAGCTCGGCGGGCGCGAGCTCAATGTCTCCTCGGACATCGACCTGATCTTTGCCTTTCCCGGTCAGGGAGAAACCCGCGGTGGGCGTCGTTCCATCGACAATCAGACATTTTTCATCCGGCTGGGTCAGCGGCTGATTCAGGCCTTGGACCAGATTACTGCCGATGGTTTCGTGTTCCGGGTGGATATGCGGTTGCGGCCCTATGGCCAGAGTGGCGCGCTGGCCCTGAGCTTTGCCGCGCTCGAAGCCTATTACCAGGATCAGGGGCGCGACTGGGAGCGTTACGCCATGGTCAAGGCCCGTGTCGTCGCAGGTGACCAGTCCGCCGGTAAGGTGTTGATGGACACTCTACGTCCTTTTGTCTATCGCAAGTACATCGACTTCAGTGCCTTTGAATCACTGCGCAGCATGAAGGCGATGATTGGTCGTGAGGTGCGTCGCAAAGGCTTGGAGAACAACATCAAGCTCGGCAGTGGCGGCATTCGGGAAATCGAGTTTGTGGTTCAGGCCTTCCAACTGATTCGTGGTGGCCGGGATCGGGAGCTCCAGCAACGGGAGTTGCAGGTGATTCTCTCGGAGCTTGAGGCGCTGGAACTCCTGCCCACCAACGTCGTTCAGGAGCTGCGCGAGGCCTACGTGTTTCTGCGAGATCTTGAGCATGCCTTGCAGGGAATGGAGGACAAACAGACCCAGCTGCTTCCGGACGATCCGCTCAGCAAGGCGCGGATTGCGCTGATCATGGGTTTCGATGACTGGGATGCCTGTGAGTCAGCGTTGGAAGATCACCGCCGGCGGGTAGCGACCCATTTCGCCAACATCATTGCGACGGAAGACGATGAGGACGAGGGTGACGGCGCACTGGAGGAGGGCTGGCAGGAACTCTGGCTGGCGGAGCTGGATGAAGCCGCGTCTATACGGTGGTTGGACGAGCACGATTTTGAGGACGCCGAGGGCAGTTTTGCACTGCTTCGGGAGTTGCGCGAAGACCGGACGGTAAAGACCCTGCAGACACAGGGGCGTAGGCGACTCAATCAATTTATGCCGGTGTTGCTGGATGCGCTGACCCAGGTCGACAATCCATCCGAGACCCTGTCCCGGGTGCTGCAACTGGTTGAAGCCATATTAAGGCGTTCGGCCTACATGGTGCTGTTGCTGGAAAACCCCGGGGCCCGCATACAGCTGGTGAATCTGTGCAGCGAAAGCCCCTGGATCGCCCGGCAACTGGCGGAGACGCCGCTGCTGCTGGATGAGCTGTTGAACGCTGAGAGCCTCTACCACCCGCCTGCCAAGGCTGAAATCCAGGACGACCTTCGCCAGCAGATGCTGCGGATTCCGTATGAGGATCTGGAAGAGCAGATGGAGTCCCTGCGCCATTTCAAGAAAGCCCACCTGCTGCGCCTGGCCGCGTCGGAGCTGAAGGGAACGCTGCCACTGATGAAGGTGAGTGATTACCTGACCTGGCTGGCCGAGGTGGTGCTGGAGCACGTGGTGGATGTGGCTTTTGCCAACCTGGTTAGCCGGCATGGTTATCCCAGGCGTGCCGATGGCTCGGTCTGTGAGACGGATTTCGCCATCATTGGTTATGGCAAGTTGGGAGGCATAGAGCTGGGCTATACCTCGGATCTCGACCTCGTGTTTGTGCACAGCGCCGACCCCGAGCTCGCCACCGACGGCGAAAAATCCATCGACAACGCGGTTTTTTACACCCGTCTTGGCCAGCGCATTGTCCATATCCTTAATACCCAGACGCCGTCGGGTCTGCTGTATGAGGTGGACATGCGGCTTCGGCCTTCGGGCAATTCCGGCCTGCTGGTCAGTACCTTGCAAGCGTTCGAAAAATACCAGAGTCAGGAAGCATGGACCTGGGAGCACCAGGCCCTGGCCCGGGCCCGAGGTGTGGCGGGCTGCCGCGAAACCCTCGAAGCGTTCGAAGCCATCCGCCACGATATTCTCTGCCAGCAACGCGACCGGGCGAAACTGCGTGATGAAGTGGTTGCCATGCGCGAGAAGATGCGCACGAGTCTGGGAACGCCGGAGCCCCGGCAGCAGGAGGTTTTTCACATCAAGCATGACGTGGGTGGCATCGTCGACATCGAGTTTATGGTGCAGTATCTGATGCTGGCCAATTGCGCCGATCACCCGGAGTTAACCCAGTGGTCTGACAACATCCGGCAGATGGAGGCGCTTGGGCAGGTGGGCGTCCTGCCGGTCGAAGACGCGGAACAATTGCGGGAGGTGTTCATCGCCTTGCGGTCGACCATTCACCGGCGGGCGCTGCAAAATCTCAACAGCGAAGTAGAAGGCGGCTCTTTCCTGGATGAGCGGGAGTACGTTCACTCACGGTGGAAAGAGATAATGACTAATTAGCTTGCTAAGTTTTCTTCCTGAGAACTTTCCTGCTAGAATGCGAAATCCCCAAAAAACGCTTTTTTAGGAGCAACGAAGAATGTCGATGGCTGATCGCGATGGCCTCATCTGGCTGGATGGCGAAATGGTTCCCTGGCGGGAAGCCAAAACCCACGTACTGACCCACACCCTTCATTACGGTCTGGGTTGTTTTGAGGGTGTGCGAGCCTACAACACCGCCAATGGTCCGGCTATTTTTCGTCTGAAAGAGCACACCGATCGACTGTTCCGCTCCGCGCACATCCTCAACATGAAGATGCCGTTCAGCAAAGAAGAGCTGAATGAAGCGCAGCGGGCCGCGGTTCGGGAGAACAACCTGGATGAAGCCTACCTTCGGCCGATGGTGTTCCTGGGCTCTGAGGGTATGGGTCTGCGCGCGGACAACCTGCAGGTGCATGTTATGGTTGCTGCCTGGAGCTGGCCGTCCTACATGTCGCCGGAAGCCAAAGAGATGGGTATCAAAGTACGGACCTCGTCCTACACCCGTCACCACGTCAACATCACCATGTGTAAGGCGAAAGCGAACGGCAACTACATCAACTCCATGCTGGCGCTGAACGAAGCCATTGCCAGCGGATGCGAAGAGGCTCTGTTGCTGGACAACGAGGGCTACGTTGCCGAGGGGTCTGGTGAGAACATCTTTATTCTCCGGGACGGCGTGCTGCATACCCCTGAGCTTACCTCCTGCCTGGAAGGGATCACCCGCCAGACGATTCTGGATTTCGCCAGTGAGCTGAATATTCCGGTTAAAGAGCGTCGCATCACTCGGGACGAGGTCTACATTGCCGATGAGGCGTTCTTTACTGGTACCGCGGCGGAAGTGCTGCCCATTCGTGAGCTGGACGGCCGAGTGATCGGCGCCGGTAAGCGTGGCCCGATCACGGAGAAGCTGCAGGCGATGTACTTCGACGCCGTCAAAGGCAAGCTCGAGTCCCGCAACGGCTGGCTGACCCACGTAAAGGGCTGATCGCCAGGGTATTGCTCAGGCCGCCTTCTGCTTCGCAGCAGTCTGGCGGCCTTATTGTTTTCATTCATTTTCTATGCAGGAACAGCACATGGCAGACGTCATCAAAGTCCCCGTCTCCTTCGGCGAGGTTCTCGATAAAATCACCATCCTCGAAATCAAATCCGAACGCATCAAGGACGAGGCCAAGCTCAAGAACGTGCGTCTGGAGCTGGACGAACTCAGCGCTACCTGGAACGACGCGGTGACCGATCAGAACGCCATCGCAGAGCTCCGAAAGCAGCTCAAGGCCGTGAACGAGGAGCTGTGGGTAATCGAGGATGACATCCGCGACCAGGAAGCAGGACAGGATTTTGGAGCGCGCTTTATCGAGCTGGCCCGTGCGGTCTACGTCACCAACGACAAGCGGGCGGCCATCAAGAAAGAAGTAAACCTGGCCTTGGGGTCACGGTTTGTGGAAGAGAAGTCCTACCAGGATTACACCGCTCGCAATTGATCGAGTGATGGCAGGCGCTTTGTATAGAGTTGAAACGGCGTTGGATCAGCCCCGATCCAGCGTCGTTTTGCTTTCAGTGACAGGGTGAGCCTCGATCCATCGGTCCAGCATGTTGGTGGCATCCTTCACGGTCACCAGTTCCATTGCCCCCTCAAACTCCGCCTTGGCGCCCCAGCGCGCTTGATCCACGGATTTTCCAGCGAACGTCTCGAGAGCTTCCGGATAGCGGTTCACACACCACTCGAGTGAATTGTAGGGCCCGGAGCGGTTGGGGTTGCTGGCGGCAAAAATGCCCAGAACGTCGGTGCCCACCGCACTGGCAATGTGGGCCGGACCAGTGTCCGGTGCGACCGTCAGATCTGCTTTTGAGAGCAGGGCAGTCAGCTGCTTCAAGGTGTCTTTGCCGCAGATGTTATGGGCTTTTTCCCTCATGGATTGTTCGATGGCAGCGCAATATTCCGCCTCAAACGGTGCCGGACTGCCCACTAGGATCACCTTCATGCCGTGTTCGCGGATGGCGTGATCGGCCAGCTGGGCGTATCGCTCAGCTGGCCAGTTTCTAAGGGTGTGGCTGGCGCATGGACTGATCACCAGGTTGCGGCGGTCATCGGCCAGGTGCTCGCGGGCAAAGGCATGGTCGGCGTTAGTGAGAGGGATGTCCCATCGTGGCGGCGCCGGCGCCAGCCCAAGCGGCTCCAAAAAAGAGGCCAGGCAGTCGCGCACGTGTTGCTGTGGTGCCGGTGCAATTCGCTTGTTGATAAACAGGCTGTGCAGGTCTTTGCTGCGGGCCTGGTCGTAGCCGACCTTGACCTTGGCTGGAATGCAGGCCGCCGCAAGATTGGCCCGGAAGGCCACCTGCATGTGCAACAAGGCGTCGAACGTGCGGCCCTTCATCTGGCGGCGAAGGTCAGCGTAGCCCTGACGCCCGGCTTTCTTGTCGAAAATAATGAACTCGACCCCCGGAAGGTCGCCAATCAGCTTGGCTTCGATCTTACCGATGACCCAGGTGATTTTTACGCCCGGCAGCTGCTCCTGCAGGCTCAGCACGACGGGGACCACGTGGGTTACGTCGCCAATGGCGGAGAGGCGGAGGATGCAGATGGAGTTCATCAATTTAACGTTTTCCAATTGGTTATCGCTTAATGTGGAGCCGGGCGGTGCTCATTGTTAAACTGAGCCGCATTCTAGCCCACTTGCTGGAATGCGTCTTGTCTGCATCAAACAAGCATAAGGTGTTTTTCCATGGTGCTGTGCCAGTGAAAGCCAGTCGGCAAACAGTGAAGTCCGGAGAAGTGGCTTTTCTGCGCAACGAAAAATTCGAAGCCCTTGGGCCTCGTTGGTTTGTACCGGATCATTGGGGATCTAGTCTCGTGCCAGTAGGAACCGGCGGACGCGGTGGTGCCTGGTTTTTGCATTGTGACGGAGAGGATATCGTACTTCGTCACTACTATCGGGGGGGGCTTGTCGCTCGCCTCTCCAAGAGACGATATATCTTTACCGGGTTCGAACGGTCTCGCTCTTTTCGCGAGTTCCGGATTCTTGCTCAACTTCTCGAGCTCAATCTTCCGGTTCCGGAACCAGTGGGAGCGATTGCGGAGCGCGTTGGAACTTTTCGATATCAGGCCGCGATTCTTGTCCGGAGGATTCCAGGGGCTGTTGCTATGCTGGAGCATGAGGCGATTGCAGGCGATCCGATTTGGCGGCAAGTGGGTGAAACCATCGGTCGATTCCACGCCGAGGGTCTGGATCATGTGGATCTCAATTGTGACAACATTCTCGTGTCGGCTAGGGGCGTGTATCTAATTGATTTTGATCGTTGCAAGTTACGTGGGATTCGCTCTGGTTCGGGTATGGCGCGCTGGCAGAAGCGAAACCTGAGTAGGCTCAAGAGATCTTTAGAAAAGCGACTCGATGATTTGCCTGGGGAAACGCTGGCTTTACGTTGGCAGACATTGTTGAGCGGTTACGAGCAAACTCTTTCCGCAAGCACTAAAGGTTGAGTGATCAAATTAATGGCTAACGTTGTTCTGCAAAGAGAATTACACGCGAATATCCGGCGTACCCGCATTACTTATTCAGCCCTTATCGACAGCAAGCCAGCCGCAATCAAGTGCTTTCGTAAGCCGCTTTTCGGTTTATTCCACTGGCAAAGAGCTCGCCTAAAAGCACATAGAATTCGTAATGCCGGAGGTCCGGTGCCACCTGTCCTATACGCGGGGTGGGTCCGTGAACTTAGATGCTTCGGGTTCGCAACGGAGTTCCTTGAGGGGTACCGTTCTCTGCGCGAGGCATTGCGGGAGTCCAAGGGGCTGGAGGAGCAAGAACAGCTGCTTAAAAAACTGGCTGAGTGCATTGCTGACCTGCACCAAAGGGGTATTGAGCAGCCAGACGGAAATCTGACTAACTTCTTACTCGGCCCCGATGGTGATATCAAAATGGTCGATGAAGACGATGTGAGGGTTTCCAAGAGCGCTTTGACTGGACGTGCGGCAATGTTGAACCTGGCCAATGTCGGCGCCAGGTTGCCCAGCGGTGATCTCCCCTTGTGCCTCAGAACGGCCTATGTTCAGGCCCGGAAAGATCTTCATGGGGAGGTCGCGTTCGATGAGCGGGGCTTCGATGATGAAGTTTTCCGTCAAAAAGAGCAGTTCCGAATTAAACGTGAAGCGCGAGATGCCGCGCCCGACCGTGAGTACGACTGATGTCAGATATTCCCATTTACCTGGTTTCCATGGCGGGTGATTCTGCACGCCGAGAACGGATGTCGCAGGCGTTCCCCGAGTCCTATCCGGGCATGATTCTGACCGATGCGGTTGACGGACGTCAGCTGCCTGCCCAAAAGTACTTCCAGTGCATTTCCAGCGCCATGGAAAACCACGATCGGATCCTTTCGCCAGCAGAGGTGGGGTGCAGCCTTAGTCATCTGAAGGTTTTGGAGCAGTTTCTTGAAGGGGGGGCAGAGCGTGCGATTATCCTGGAGGATGATGTAATTGGAGACGATCAGGGGATTCAGCGCTCGGTCGAAAAAGTGCAAGGGATTCCTGAGGATGCGGTCATTATTCTTGGCGGCCAGGAGGGAATGCCTTCCAGAAAGTATATTTTCGGCAAGCCGGAAGGCGCAGGCGATGTCTTCAAACTGCCGTCTTATTCCCATCATCATATATTCCGGACCTGCTGCTACGGCGTGACACGGTTCAGCGCCATGCAGATTGTTGCTTCGCAGAAACGGTCACTGAAGCTTGCCGATGCCTGGCCTATTCTTGCCCAAGGCGGCGGCTTCAAATTGTATTTCAGCCATTACTTGGCTCATCCACTAGACCGCAGCAATAGCCACATTGAGCAGGCTCGAGCCAGCATCAGTGCCGAAAAAAACAAAGGCTTCAAAGCCTTTTGGTTGAAGCGAATGTCCAGGCTTAAACGCAGAGCTGGCGCGAGCTGGTGCAGGTTAAGTGGTCACCAAAAGATCCTGTTCTGATTCAGTCGTATGAGCTGGCACTTCGGGTTGAATGCTTAGAAAAGCAATCATTGAAGCGGCAAACATGCTGATGGTTGCAGGGTGGTTGAAGGGAACGTCGGTGAGGCAGGCAGTCGAATAGAGGAAGGTTATGCCAAGCACGCTCCCAAAAACGAATCTGTCATTTCGGTAGTGCTTGAAGGCCAAAAATACAGGAACCAGCAAAATGGCCAGTAAGGCGGAAAGGCCAAGGATACCGTGTTTCACCAGCGTATCCAGGTATTGATTGTGATAGTGGTAAGGCGCGTAGTTGGCGGCTGCTTTATTCACCTTCCCCTGTTCCGCAAGTTTCTGGAACTGTTCTTTATGGCGATCACCGAGGCCGGTGATCGGCTCGAGCTTCGACAGCGCGAGCGCGGCGTTCCAGAATTCGAGACGCAATCCGATAGATCCGGTGTTGTGTCCGGATTCAACCCGTTCCAGGTCAGCCATTGTCTCATTTAGTCGGTCCTGGAGTAAGTGAGCGCCGGTTGCAGTAACCACAGAGAGGACGGTCACCATAGCTGCAGTAGCGACTCGGTGTGATCGCCCTCGCTGAAAAAGAAACAGCAGGGTTAGGGCCAGCAGGATCAACAAGATCGGAAGAGCGACGCCTCGTGTACCTGTCATGGCAACAGAGCCAATCAGAAGGGGAGTGAGAACAAGTGCGGCAGTCCTGACCATTTTATGCTTCGTTGTAATTGCCAGGAAAAGAACGATCACCAGAGTCGTCGCCACGCCGGTCGCAAAGGGAATTGGGTTGTAGTGCAAATGAGCGCGGCGCATGTCAGCTGCAAAATATTGAAAGAAGCAGATGGTGGTAAACGCCGCGCCAGAAATCAGAATTGTGGTGATCAAAACCTTGGGGCGAACAGCGGCATTTACGGACAGCCCCGCAAAAATGCTTAATGCCGCCAGCGTCCTCAGTTGGGTTATGCTACCGTCATTTTGCACGTAGCCGACGCCAAATATTAAAGTGGTTAGCAATATGGCCCCCGCAAAAACGATCTTTTGCTGCCTGAAATGAAACCCGGTGCTTTCAGTTGATTTCAGCGCGATTTTGCGAGTTCCCCAGAGAAGAAGCGTCAGTAAAACGATCGCTGGGAAATATTTGTCGCCCTCAGGGAGCCACCAAAGGGCTGTCATAGTGTAGACAACAGGAAGAAACCAAAGCGCGTTGCCAGTGAAGTGTTTGATGGAATTGTTGGGCATAGACTTAAAAGAGGCTCTTAAGGGCGCAGATGTGACGGAAACAGATGCGGGATTCTACCAGATTCATAGAGTTTCTTATTCTGTAGCGTAGATTTATTGCTCTAGCTTTCTGCCCGCTCCGGAAAGCGCTGAATGGGATAGAGGTTTAACAAGGTGTCGGTTTGATGGCTAAGTTTTTTTACTTTTTCGACGATTTCATCAACCTCAAGGTGCGAAATCGCATGCCTGTGTATTACTTCAGCGCAGAGAGGAACGTTGGCGATTTGCTAACCCCCTACTTGGTCGAGAAACTGACTGGCCGAGCCGCGCACAACGTGAAGAGTCGGTATTTTCGCCACATGTTGGCCGTTGGGAGCATGATGCACAGGGCCAAGAGCAACAGTGATATATGGGGAACCGGGACTTTAGGGCCGGAGATTGCCAGTAAGATCCCCGTTTCTGAATTAAGAATTCACGCTCTACGGGGGCATCTCAGCAAGGCTTTGCTATATGGCGAGGCTGCCAATGGCCTCGACATTCCCCTGGGTGATCCGGCAGTTTTGATGAAAGGCTTCTTTGATCCCAAGGTGGAGAAAAAGTACCGCATCGGCATTATTCCGCACTACGTCGACGAAGAGTTGTCGATGTTCAAGGCTTTAAGCCGAGAGGATGTCCGGGTGGTCAATGTTCGGAATAATCCGGAAAGCTTTATTCGTGAACTGCTTGAATGTGAATGTATCCTATCCTCGTCGTTGCATGGGTTGATACTTGCGGATACCTATGGAGTGCCCAATAAATGGGTGTCTTTTTCAGATGGACTTGCGGGAGGGCGCTTCAAGTTCGAGGACTATTATTCGACCACCAGCCAGCCTGCCGAGGAAGTCGTTCGCATAACGGACGCGCAGGAGCTGGATGTTTGCCTGGAATCGATCGGCGATCTGGCCTCCGTGAAACGATTTGTAGAAAATAAAGAAACGTTGAAGGCCTCATTCCCGACAGATGCCTATCGGTAGGGCAGGTCGGGATGCCGGATAGCGCGGGCAAGTGAGTGTTCTAGATTTTCTATTCAGGGGCTAAGAGAAGACGGAAGCGACCAGCCACTTTAGCTGTCTTTGACGCACGCGAATGGAGTAGGGACATATTCCCGCCAACAGTTTTATAACGTATCGTGCTTCGCGCTTGTGATTGCGTTCCCACATGCGTTTCGCGGCCCTGCCTAAAAACTTTTCCGCGAGCACAGGGTGCGATTTCAAAAACTCCAGATTCTTTTCAATCGCCTTCAGATCTGATTTTGCTTGCAGTTCACCTTTTTCGTGACTGCTCAGGCGAGGACCTTCATGCACCCGAATGTTGATAACGGCGTGCTCCACAGGCAGAGCAAGGAAGCCAGCTGCGAGTAGCCGGAATGTCAGATCTCGATCCTCGGAAACAATCAGTGATTCGTCAAAACCTTCCACGCTCTCAAAGGCAGTTTTGTGAACGGTGGTGCCAGAGCAGCCGGTTTCCATCAGGCTGGCCATTAACTCTGTACTGAGTGTTTGTGTGCCCGGAGCTACTGCTGGTGTTGTTCTCGATTTCGTTTTGCCTGTTGCCTCGTTGACCATCAAACGGGAAGGCCAGAAGATTTTAGCTGCGCACTGTTCGTTAATGGCGAGATCAATCGACTGAACGAAATCCGGATCTATCCAGTCGTCGTCATCGAGAAACACAATCCACTCTGCTGAAGCGGCTTCCACTCCTTGGTTGCGAGCGGCAGATACGCCAGCGCTTTTTTCGTTTCGTATTACGGCGCAATGCTCGGTAAGGCTCGGGTTGAGCTGGTCTGCAATGGGGGTGTCGCTTCCGTCGTCGACAATAACGATCGAACTGGCTCGCTTTGTCTGATTGATGACAGATTCAATAGCCTCAGCAACATAGGTGGGGCGATTCTTCGTTGTGATAATAACGGCGATTGATGATGTCATAGTGAAGGTGTGCTCAGCCCAAGTGCGAACCAAAACAGGGCGGCCAATAACTTCAGGCCGCGCATGATAATTTCCTATCTAACCACATTTGAAAAGATGTACCTAGAAGGCCGCAAAGCGTTTCTTGCGCTTCACGTGGTTATCCAGATAAAACCTGAAATGCTCCTGAAATTCGTCGAAACTGAGTTCAGGAGCAGACGCTGTAAGCCAGCCGTCTACGAACGAAAGATACCTTTCACGTGACCACTGTTTCTCAAACTTATTGCGGAAGAAAAAGCCAAACGAAAATCCTAGCTGTTTCTCCAGTGGCGCAGGCGAGTCGATCTTCGAAAACTCAAGATCGATTAACCAGCATTGCGTGAGCTCCGGGCACAGTAAAAAATTGCCGGCCCAGGGGTCAAGATGCAACAAACCATCTTTCATTGCGATCAGCAGCGTATCGAATGCCAGCGTCATCGCCTCCAAGGCGCGCTCTGGTCGCTGCAGGATGTAGTCTTCCAGCGTGACGGTGTTGCTCAAGTTTTCTGTCACCGAGAAGGTTTGCTTGGGAAGCCCAAAACGATCAGCCCGCCACCCGTACGCGTAAATCTCCGGTATGTAGGGCCTGCCCTGCATGCGAAGGGCCGTGTCGAGTTCAGCGGTCGCCCATTCGAAGCGTCCATGACGCTGAATGCCAAAGCGTGCCCGAACCTTTTGGCTGAAATACTTAAGTGTGTTGGTTTTCAGCAACAGCGGAGGGTTATAGCTGGCCATTGAGTGTGTCAGCTTTGGCTCTTCAGAGTCGAGCATTCGACAAATTTCCTGTTGCCAGGAATTGTCCGACATCAGAGCTGTACTGACCGTGTCTTTTTCGAATAAAGCTGTCCGGTTCGGAAGGACCTGTTCTTGATAATCTGAATGAAGCAAATATTTCATCAGTTTACAGCCGGCGTTAAGGGTGCAGATCAAAGTGTTCCGCGAGCTCCATCCACTGATCTCTGTTCGCGTCTTCTCTGACATTTGACTTCTTAAGAGCCACGCCTTGCGAGAACGGAATCGGGTAGGGTTTGCGTTCCGTTGTCATCGTATTTCGAGAAGACGTTCCCGCCAGCAGGCTCATAGCCTTGAACCAGAGGTCATCTGCTTTTGGGGAAAGCTTCGAGAACAAATCACTCGATGTGGACATCTCTGATAGTGAGCCCGGCGGATAGAGCACGCCACCGTAACCCAGGGGCATGGTGTACGTGTCAGAGCTGTCCGGGGTCTCATAGGTCCATTGGCGATAGGGCGCCGGCGATCTGGCATCCAAGTAGCGAATTCGTCTGCACTGGTGGCCTACGATCTGATCTGGATTTTTCGTGTGAGCGTGATAAAGGGACTGCAACCAGCCCTGTGGGTACATGAGGTCGTCGTCACAGGTCACGATTGTTTCCGATGGATGCTCTTTGAGGCAGTAAATCAGCTTCGTGTGCGGACCAACGTCGGGCCTGAACCTGATCTCAAAGCGTTGTCCTTGAAGACGATGCAGCTTTTCCGGAATCTTGTTTTCGCATTCGTGCCCAAGCCAAAGAATAATCTTCTTTGGCGGTTGTGATTGCCTCAGCACGCTGCGCACGGCCAGATGCACGCATTTGAGCCGCGATTCAATAGAGGTGAGTGAAACAATAACCGGAAGCTCGTTCTCCCTGGATGGGTCGTGCAATGCAGCGGCATTCAGGGAGTTCAGATAAATCATGCGCGCCAGTGACGGCGGATACTCTTTTACTTTCATGGTTCGCTCCTCGAGCAGTACCGAGAGTTCAACACGTTAGGACGATTGGGTGTTCTCTCGCTTTTCGATGCCATTTACTGCCCAGAAGGTTCTGTTTTCTTTCACAGCCTTACGAATCGCCCGATTTTTTTCCCAGATTTCTGGTTTGGAGTACCCGCGCGCATGGTCGAGATGCAGGCACACGGTGCTGTAGCGGATCTGCTTCGACTTGTGGCCATAATTCCACAGGCGCTCACCCAGTTCCCGATCCAGGCCGCCATATTGCATGTCCTCATTGAAGCCGTTAACCGCAATCAGATCTTTGGTCCAGGTGGAACTGTTCATGCCGTTCCAGCTTGCGGCAGCGGGCGTGATGGCGTTCATCAGCTTTTTCACCAGAGGCGAGGGTGACAGTTTCCAGAGCTTGTGGGTCTTGGGTTGGCCATGTTTAACCAGCCATTCAGGGCTGAAAATCGCACTAGACTGAATGTCTTCGTCAGAAATGGCCTCCGAGACTGGCATGGTCAGTTTGATGTAACCGCCGGACAGGAAAAAACCGGGTTCCGCGAGCGCTCGGTGGGTTTCGATGAAGTGCGGTTCCGGAATGCAATCCCCGTCGGTAAAAATCAGGTAGTCGCAGCTGGTTTCCTGGATCGCCTTGTTCAGAATCTGGCACTTACGAAAGCCCTGGTCTTCGTGCCAGACATGATCGATCGCGATAATGCCCCGGGCCTTGAAGCCTTCAATCAGCTCTCGGGTTTCTTCCGTTGAACCGTCATCGGCAACGATGACCCGAAAGTCGCTCCAGGTCTGGTTTTCGTACCCGGTAAGAACTTTGGCAAGCCACAGGGGGGAGTTGTAAGTGGTGATAACCACGCCGATGGATTCTGGTGTCATATCTCAGTTTGGTCCGTGACGGTGTCGCATTGAAAACAGGCGCCCAGTATACACGCGCTCGCGACTCCTTGCCCGTCAGGAGTTCCCGCCACCAGAAGGGATCAGCGGCACAGTTTCTTGGGATTGTAAGGGTTGGGCGTCCCGGGCGTAAGGTGGCGGAAACGCTTGTATTCCCACTGGTACTGCTCCGGGATTTCCCGCACGCAGTGTTCAATGGACAGGTTGAGCGCCGACGTGGCGGCAACCGGGTCTACCGCATCAAGGCCTGGCTCGCACTCGCGGATGACAAGCTTGAAGCCCTTGCCATCTTTCAGTCGCTCGGTGAAGGCCATCAGTGGCGTGGCGCCGGACTTTTGCAAGAGCTTTGACACGAGGGTCATGGTGCGTACATTCAGGCCAAAAAATGGCGCATGGGCCACACCTTTGGCGCGAGGGCTCTGGTCTGGCAGGATTCCGGCGACACCACCCTCTCGCAGGAGGGTGATCAGGCGTGCCAGCCCCCGGCGATCCCCTCTCACCAGTTCCGAACCGATGCGCCCGCGCACCCGGATCATGTAATCTTCGAATTCACGAATGTGCGGGGGGCTGTAGAGGGCAGCCATCTTGTGGCGAGAGGAGAAATACAGGCCGGTCAACTCCCAGTTGCCCAGATGCGGCGCCAACAAGACGAGCCCTTTTCCTTTGGCAAGTGTCTCTTCGACCAGGTGCTCGCCCTCTACCTCGCGAATCAGATTCAGGCAATCCTGCACCGGCCATTCCCACATCAACGGGATTTCCATCAGGGTCTGCCCGGTGTGGCGGAGGCTGGAGCGGGACAGGTCCCGGCGCTGGTCTTCCGGCATGTCCGGAAAGCAGATGCGAAGATTGGTGTCAGTAACCTGGCGGGATCGACCGTTAATCAGCCAGCCCAAGGTGCCCAGAAGGCGCCCGATCAGCTGGGCGCCCCGCAAGGGCAATTTGCCGGCAAGTTTCAGCGCAACAATGAGAAACGTCGCTCGGGAAACAGCCATGATCAGTTCCGGCCGTAACGATCTTCGTACCGAACAATGTCGTCTTCGCCCAGGTAAGAGCCTGACTGAACCTCAATGAGTTCGAGGTCGATCACCCCCGGGTTCTCCAGAGAATGTACCTGTCCGACCGGGATGAACGTGGATTGATTTTCGGTCACCAGGTAGGTCTTGTCACCGTTGGTCACTTTGGCGGTCCCGCTGACCACGATCCAGTGTTCCGCGCGGTGGTGGTGCATCTGAACCGACAGTTTGGCGCCCGGCTTCACCGTGATGCGTTTGACCTGATAGCGGGCGCCATTGTCGATGGAATCGTAAACGCCCCATGGCCGGTAGACTTCGCGATGGTTCATGTGCTCGTGGCGACCATCGTTACGAATCTGTTCAACCACGTTTTTCACATCCTGCACTTTGTCCTTGTGGGCCACCAGCAGTGCGTCCTTGGTTTCGATGATGACCAGGTTGTCGACACCGACCGTTGCCACCAGTCGACTGTCGGCCCGTACCAGGGTGTTGGCGGTATCGCGTGCGATCACGTCGCCCGTCAGGCTGTTTCCAACTTCGTCTTTGGCGCTGACATCCCACAGTGCCGACCAGGATCCGATGTCGCTCCAGCCGGCATCCAGTGCGACGACCGTGGCTTTGTCGGTCTTTTCCATGACGGCGTAGTCCACCGATTCTGACGGGCACCGCTCAAACAACTCGGCGTTCACACGGGTAAAGTGCAGGTCCGTGCTGGCATCGGCGATGGCGGCTTTGCAGGCGTTCAGGATGTCTGGTCGGTATGCTTCCAGTTCTTTCAGATAGGCGCGGGCTGAGAACAGAAACATGCCGCTGTTCCACAGGTAGTCGCCCGACGCCAGGTACGCGTTGGCCGTGTCCAGATCCGGTTTCTCAACAAAGGAGTCGACTTCGAAACAGTCCGCCTCAAGTTCTGCGCCGCGATGAATGTAACCATAACCGGTTTCCGGGTGGCCGGGCACGATGCCAAAGGTAACAAGGCTGCCGCGCTGGGCAAGAGGGATGGCCTTGGCGACGCCGTTCTGAAAGGCATGGGTATCCTGGATCAGGTGGTCGGCCGCCAACACCAGCATCAATGGGTCGTTATCACCGGCATGCTCGCAAAGCTGGATAGCCGCCAGTGCAATTGCCGGGGCGGTGTTCCGACCGTGGGGCTCCAGAATGATCTGCACGTCGTCTTGCCCGGATTGCCGCATTTGCTCGGCAGCCAGAAAGCGATGTTCTTCATTACAGATCAGCAGGGGTTTTTCGGCCTTCATGCCGTCCAGACGCGCCACTGTGGATTGCAGCATCGACAGCGATCCGTCGGTCAGTTTCAGGAATTGCTTGGGATTCAGCTGTCGCGAGAGAGGCCAGAGCCGTGAGCCGGTGCCGCCAGCCATGATGACGGGATGAATCATAGTTTCACTCCAAGCTTGGAATTGAGAGGGCCGAAAATGTTCGTACATGGGCTGCGCATATTATCACAGGGGGGCGGCAGAGCCAGTATCGACGGCCCCTGCGGGCACCATCGAATGTCCAGTTGTTGTGCCAACTGCGAAGCATGCGATCCAAGAGCGAGCTAGAGCCTCTGCGACTGCTCCCAGGGCTGGTTTCTCCCGCTGGTTTCCCATTCGATGCGTTTATAAAAGCGTCGAATTCGCCGGTCTAGGTAGTGTAGACGCCAGTGCGCGCTGGCGGATAGCAGGCTGGGGATCGCCGGCGCGCCAAGGCCATCGACCAGAACCAGGCGTGTGCGATTGTCCCGCACCCCAAGCACGAGATTGTGCGGTAGCAGGTTGCGGGTCAGGATGCCGGTGTCGCGAAGCCAGACCGTGAACTCTTGCACGAGGCTTTCAGCTAATTCGTCAAAGCCCACCCGTTGCAGATAGTGCTCGAAGGTTTCGGCCGGTCGTCCATCGACAGCCATCATCAGCTCGCTCTCATTTGCTACGCCTTGTGCGGTAACTGTCTGGCCAAAAAAGCGGGGCAGGTGGGCCCACACCAGCGCCTCCTTGCCTTGACGCAATGGTCGTTGAATCGCCGACTGTAGGTGGGCTGTCAGTTCCTGGAGATTATCGTCCAGGCGCTGTTTTCCCAGCAGTTTTTTCGCTGCCGGCTGCCTTTGGTAACGAGCCTCTATGTTTTCCCGGCGTATCAGTTTCAGACATCGGTCGGGATGGTCCGGGTGGCGGTAGCAATGCCGGTTGGAGCCTGAGGCAAACGGAGTGGATTCGGACAGATCAATCACGTTAACACCCGGTAGTAGAGCTGTTCGATGTGATCGACCATGGTGGCGATGGAAAAGTGGTTCCTGACGCGCTGCATGGCCGGAATTTGTTGAGTGCGGAGTGCAGACAGATCGTCCAGGGTTTTGTTGAGCAGATCACGCAGAGCCAGTGCGTCCGTGCCGCGGCTCAGCGCGGTCTTTGGCAGCAGTTCTAAGGGGCCAGCTACCGGGGTCGATACCACCGGGCAATGCGCCGTCAGCGCTTCAAGCAAGACGTAGGAAAATCCCTCCCGTTCAGAGCTGATGACGGTCAGGTCGGCCCGATCGTAGGCGCTCTGCAGGTCAGGCTGATAGCCAGCCAGTTTGACCCGATCCCGCAGTTCAAGCTTTTCGATCAGGTGTGCCAGCCGATGACGCTCCGAGCCTTCGCCGTATATGGTCAGGGTGGCGGGCTTCTTTATTTGAGACCAGGCTTCGATCAGCGCGTGAAACCCTTTCACCGGTTCCAGTCTGCCCACGGCGATGCAGTGGGGTGGGGCGGAGGAGGCAACCGGTGTTTCACGGGACTCAGTGGCTGGATTTTTCTGTCGGGCAGGCACCATAGAAATGCCGTTGTAAATCAGTTTCTTGTTAGAGTGCGTCAGGCTCTGGTGAATCGCAGGACTGACGGCAATCACGGCATCCAGATGCTCAAAGCCCCGGTGCTGTTTTTTAATGCCATGAACGGTGCCAACTCGAAGCAAAGTCGAGCGCAAGCTCATTTGTTGTGCAAGTCGGGCGGCCTTGCTGCCATGGGCGTGCAGCACGTCCGGCTGGACGCTGCGAACACAGCGCCGCAACGAAAGCCACAGCAGGGGGTTAAGGCGACTTCGCTGAACCGGCAGGTGATGAAAGTGCACGTTCCCGGAGAAGCGCGTCTGATACTCAGGGTGGGCCATTACATGTACGCTATGCCCACGGATGGATAGCTCCTCAGCCAGATCCAGCGTGTGCCGTTCCATACCACCCCAGCTGGTGCCCGGGGTGGCAAACAACAGAGCAATCGTCAGTGGGCGCCGCGTGGTCACGATGCGGTCTCACGATTCGTCAATACTTGCTCATAGATGCCGAGAGTGGCTTCGGTTTGGGCTTCGAGTTGGAATCGGTAAGGGATCTCGATGGCCCTGGGGGCGGCGTCGAGCAACCGAAGAATCGTGATGGCAAATTGTTCGGTACTGTCGGGCTCAACCAGTCCTTCCTGAAAACACGCCTGCAGCGTCTCAGCGGCGCCGCCACGGTTGTAGGCCGCCACCGGAGTGCCGGACGCCAGGGCCTCGGTCACGGTGCGACCAAACGGCTCGGGCTTGGTGCTCATGTGGCAAACAACGTCGGCCAGCAAATAGAGCGTGGTCATGTCGTTGCGCTGGCCGAGAAAACTGACCTTATCCGTGAGGTTCAGGCGAGCCCGTTCCTTTTCCAACTCCTCCAGAAAATGCTCTTTGCCAGGCTCAGCGCCGCCGACGACGATGCCATGGCAATCCGGTCGATGGCGAACCAGCTTCGCCATCATGTTGAGGAAATCCAGCTGGCCTTTCCAGCGGGAAATACGACCCGGCATCATGATGATCTTTTTGTCGGCCAGTTGCGGGTACTGTCGAAACCAGCGCTGCAGCCATTGCTGGCTCAGTTCGCGTTGACGGAAGGCGTCCATATCGACCCCGCGCTGGATAACCGAGACCTTTTGCTCGGGGACCGAGTAACTGCGCAGGATGTAATCCTGAACGCAGCGAGAGACAGCAATCAGGTGATCGGCTCGTGTCATGATGGCGCTGTAGGGCGTAACCGAATACATGCCATGGAAGGTGGACACCACGGCAGGTCGCTGGTCTCTCGGGATGCCCCTCAGGGCAAGGTGGATGATCCAGGCTGGCATGCGGGAGCGCACGTGAACAATATCGGGCTGAAGCTCCCGTAGCAGGCGGCGCATGGGCAGAATTTGCCCGAACGACGCCGGTGATTTCCGGTGTATCGGCATGTATATGTGATTCGAGCCCTGTCCTCTTAGCTGCTCCGCCATCGGGCCACCCTTGGACACCACGTGGGATTCGTGGCCTCGCTTAACGAGGTCGGCGGCAAATTCCACGGTGCCGCGTTCCACGCCGCCACTGTAAAGCGCGGGCAAGGCTTGAAGAACCCTCATTTTCTGTTCCTTTCGTTATTTCTTTCAGTGGAGCCGAACGATGGCAGCAGTTGGTCAATGACCCAGCGAGCCGCTCGATCAGCTTCCCACAAGGGTGGTTTTTGGGTTCTGTCGTTAGCCATCACAGCCGCGTGATCGCTCCAGTGGGAGAGGCGTCCCCGTTCGTTCAGTTCAGACACCCCAAGGGCCACCCGGCTGTTCTGGTGGGCCTCCAACTCAAAAATACCGGTTGGAACGCCGGAGGTAATCGCCTCACAGACCATGGAAAGGCTATCTGGCGTAACCCACACCGCTCTGGACGCTGCCAACTGATGGCTGAGCCAATTTTCGTGAGTAGTACGAGGGTCTATAACCTCGACTTTGGGGCCCTCGAGTTCACTGAGGCGGGTTGTCAGCCGTTCAGGGGTTCTGCGAGAGCTGCTAATAGTCCATCGCCAGTTTGGGTACTGCCCAAAAAGTACGCTAATTTGCCCCAGCAAAGCGTCATCGTCCCATTCAAAATGCGGCGATGGTCCCCCCACGAGGAGTAACGCTTCTGGTTTTTCCGTCACGCGGGCCAAAGGGGTAATGGCGTTCAGGGCACCCTGGGTAACAAAGATACGATCCCCGGCGAGCCCATCGTGCGCCGGAGCGATGATGCCATCGACCCAGCCGCTGGGAAATCCGGGTTTCATCAAGACCAGGGTTTTCGCTTTGCCGTGGCGGCGGAGGGATAACAGCAACCGATGGGTGCCGCTCCCGGCAGCAATAATTAAATTCGGTGAGGGCAGGTCGCTGTTCAGGTCTGGCGCTTTACCAACAAGGGCTCGCCAGAGAGGTATTCGATAGTCCGAAGCGTCCAGCCAGTGCAGGCTAGCCCCGGTCAGAACTCTGAGACGGTTGCCAAGGCCTTTCAGTTGATTGCGATGGCCCGGCTTGTTGTCGGTTAAAAGCCAAACCGCGGGTGGTTTGGCTTGGTGCTCATTGTTCTTGGCCATTGCTCGCATCCACGCCGTTACGGGCTCACCGTTTGCTTTGACTACTTTCGTCGATAAAAGCTGGGGTCAGACTTGTCCGGGCGGGTCTTGAATCGACGATGCATCCACAGGTACTGGTCCGGTGCCCGGCGAATTTCCCGTTCGATGGTGCTGTTGATGAGTGTCGCATCCTGCAGGTCGTCGCCGCTTGGGAAGTTCTCCAATGGTGGATGGAAATAGATATCGTACCCGGGGCGGTCATCCCGGCGAACGTGACTGAAGGGTACAACCGCGCAACCACTGCGTTCCGCAATGCGTGAAGTCGCCGTAATGGTCCCGGCAGGAATATTGAAAAACGGGGCAAACACGATGTCTTTGCGGCCGTAATCCTGGTCCGTGGCGTACCAGACGGCGTGATTGTTCTTCAGGCTGCGGAACAGACCCCGTAAATCCCTTGCCCCCAGAACTGACCCGTATCGGCGCTCCCGGGCGCGAGTCATCACGGCGTTCATCAGCGGGTTATTGTGGTCCCTTTGCATGACATCGGCGTTAATGAATTCCGTAACCAGACTGCCGCCAAGATCCAGGGTGCTGTAATGCCCGCCCAGCAAAAGCACGCCTTTGCCGCGGGAGAGAGCCTGTTCAAAATGCTCGATGCCGTGAACCGTGGTGATGGAGGTCAGGCGTGCCGGATTGCGAAACCAGGCCATCCCCAGCTCCATCAAGCCGATGCCGTTGGCGATGAACGATTTGCGTACCAATGCCGCTTGCTGGGCGGAGGTCAATTCCGGAAAACACAGGCCAATATTGACCTCGGTTATGTGTCGGCGGCTGCCCGCCAGGCGCCAGGCCAGAAGGCCAGCCATTTTGCCCAGCCACCACTGGATCCGAATCGGAAGCTGGGCCATTAGCCACATAAAGGCAATTCCGATCCAGGTGGGCCACCACCGCGGATGACGATAGGCCGAGTAGTCCGTGTTTCTCGGAAGTTTGCGGTATTTCTTGTTCACGGGGAGAGGATCCTGCTGTCCGCGAAACCGGTCGCCATCGCGGGCGAATGCCAGTATCAATCAGAAGTAAATCAATGGGTTTTCGGCTATGATACCTCACTGGTTTGTCCGGAGTCCCGTGTGCTGCAATTTATCTATTCTCAGTTGATACGCCTGGTTTTGCCCTTCATTTTGATTCGTCTATGGTGGCAGGGGCGCCGGGCTCCTGATTTACGCCGTAATTGGCGTCAGCGTCTCGGTTTTGTCGCCGGATACGATGAGGTGATAGTGTGGGTTCATGCTGTTTCTGTGGGGGAAACCATCGCCGCAGGACCGATGGTTCGGCGCCTTCTTGCCCGAAATCCTGACATCACCATATTGATGACAGCGATGACAGACACGGGCCTTGCCCAGGCCAGAAAGATGTTCGGCGATAAGGTTTTATACGCTTACGCGCCCTACGATACCCCTGGCTCTATTCAGCGGTTTTTGAGAAGGGTTCAGCCAAAGATTTTGGTCATAATGGAGACTGAAATCTGGCCCAACATGATACGCCAGTGTCGAGCTTCCAAGGTGCCAGTATTTCTGATCAACGCCCGACTGTCAGAGCGCTCCGCTCGGGGTTATGAGCGCATCAAGAGTTTGGCGGCTCCGATCATGCAAAGCATCAGTTGGGTGGCGGCTCAGGCCGAGAAAGATGCGGAACGGTTCTGTCGCATTGGCGTGGCCAGTGACAAAGTTGCCGTTACCGGCAGCGTGAAGTTTGATGTGGACATTCCTGACGACGTCCGCCGTGCCTCTCAGGCACTCCGACAGGACCTGGGAGACAGGACCGTGTGGATCGCCGGAAGCACCCATGCCGGGGAGGATGCGCAGCTTTTAGATGCGCATCAACAAGTGCTGGCAAAGCATCCCCGTACGCTGCTGATCATTGTGCCGCGCCATCCTGATCGCTTCGAATCCGTGGCGGATGAAGTGGAAAAGGCCGGAATGACGCTGGCACGGCGGTCACTGGGCAACGGTGCGGCGTCCGCAGACGTCTACCTGGCCGATACCATGGGCGAGCTGATGATGCTGTACGGCGCCAGTGACATAGCGTTTGTGGGCGGATCTTTCATCGAGCGCGGCGGTCACAATCCCCTAGAGCCTGCGGCATGGGGCATGCCGGTCTTCTCCGGACCACACGTATTTAATTTCGAGACCATCTACCAGCGGCTGTTGGATGATCAGGGCGTCAAGCTGGTCGCCAATGCGGACGAGCTCGCTGCGCACCTTATTGCCCTGATCAGTGACGAGCACGAACGGAAAAGCATCGGAGCCAGGGCGCTGGCGGTGGTCAATAAAAATCGGGGTGCGTTGGACAGGGTTGTTGACGGTATCATCGAGAGGGTCTGAGGCGGGCCTCGGATAAGGCCCGCCGTCTGTTCTTACTGTTTGGGGTTTTCTAGGACAGTGTCCTCGTTGGCCAGTGCTTCGATGCCCGGGGCGGACTCGCTCAGCCAGTTATTCAGGGCCACAAGATCCTGCGGGCTCAGAGTGCCAGCCGCCTGTTTCAACTGAAGGGTATTGATCACGTAGTCGTAGCGGGCATTGGCGTAGTCCCGCAGTGCCACGTAATAGGCCCGCTCAGCGTCCAGTACTTCAACGATATTCCGGGTGCCGACATCGTAGCCGGCCCGGGTTGCATCGAGAGCGCTCCGGCGCGAAACGATTGTTTGCTCCAGTGCCGAGGCGGTCTCGATGTTGTTGTTGACCGTTAGGAACAGGCTGCGGGTATTTACCCGAACGTCTCGCCGAACCGTTTTCAGTGATTCTTCCGCCACGGTGACCAGGGAGCGGCCCTGGCGCACGCCGGCCTGGGTGCCACCGCCGGTGTAAAGCGGCACGTTCAATGTCAGGCCAATGACTCCACGGGTTGTGGTGCCATCGCTCTGAGCCTGGAAGGTGCTGGCCCTGTCATCATCCAATCCATCGGTTTTGGTCTTGCCGTAGGAGGCGTTCAGGTCGAGGGTCGGGTAATGGCCGGCCTTTGCTGATTTCAGGTTCGCCTCGCTGACGTTCAGGTCGAACAGTGCCGACTGCACCGACCAGTTCTGGTCCAGCGCTGTTGCTTCCCATGCAGACGGATCCATCGGGTCAGGACGGCCCAGCGGGAAATTCTGGCGTAGGTTTTCGAGATCTTCCGGGAACTCGCCCGTCAGTCGCGCGACCTGCTCCTGTGCCACGTTCAATTGGTTCTCGGCAACGATGCGCTGACTCCGGGTGTCGTCGTAACTGGCACGGGCCTCATACACCTCGGTAATGGCGATCAGACCCACATCAAAACGTTCCTGTGCTTGCTCGTACTGGCGCTGAATCGCTGCCTCGGCAGCGCGGGTCGTGATCACGGTGTCCCGGGCACGGAGCACGTTGAAGTACGCGGTGGCCACATCCAGGATCAGTTGCTGTTGCGCCAGGTTGTACTGGGCCCGGGCAGATTCGGTCTGGAACTTGCTGGCGTCGAAGTCAAACCAGGCATCGGCCCGAAACAGCGGCTGGGTAAGCTGCACGCCATAGCCATATTCGCGATAGCTGGCGTCCTGGTTGGGGCCGTCCACATCAATGTGGTCGGCATCCCCAAAAGCGCCAATCTGCGGCAACAAAGCGCTTCGGGTGACGTCGCTGGCGGCCTGTTGGGCTTCGAAGCGTGCCTGGGCAGCGGCGATGCCGGAGTCGTAAGACAGCGCTTTCTCGTAAGTCTCGATTAAATCGATGGACAGGGCGGGCTGAGCCATCATGAGGCCAACAAGTCCGGAAAGCAGTCGTTTCTTCATTATGTCTCCTGGATACGTTTGGACGTGCGCGTCCTGCTCGCAAACGCTGAGGTGGCCGGCATTCCTCGCTGCAGGCAAGGGAGTCGGCCTTGGATCGGGCTCTGGTGCGCCATTATGGACAATAATCAGTCACAGCTCTACACTTGCAAACGACACTCGTTTGGAGTGTTACACAAACAGATTCGCGTCTTGACGGGGTGCTGGGCTGCCTGAACGAAGTATGGGCAGCCGGCTGAGATTGCAACGCAGAACCCGCGACCTGATCCGGATAATACCGGCGTAGGGATTGAGACCACATGAGTGATCGACAGCAATTGATAGCTGGTCTTCCGCTACTGGAGCGAAAGACCGACTATCGCTTCGTCATACGCGACCCGAACTCCAACAGATGCTCCGGGAGCGAATGATGACAGAATTGCCTTCCTACCTCAGTGATTCCGCCCAGGTGGATTCCGCCGCGGTCAAGCCATTGCCGAATTCCCGCAAAGTTTATGTCACGGGCAGTCGGCCCGATGTGCGGGTTCCCATGCGTGAAATTTCTCTGGCCGACACGGCAACCGAATTGGGGGGTGAGGAGAACGCCCCAGTGACGGTTTATGATACCTCGGGCCCCTACACGGATCCGCAGGCCAGCATCGACCTGCGCAAAGGATTGGAACCCATCCGGTCTTCCTGGATCGCAGAGCGGGGGGATGTGGGCCCCCTGGCAGGCTATACCTCGGAATTTACCCGTCGCCGGATGAGCGATCCCCGATTGGATCCGCTCAGGTTCATGGACGAGCGCAAACCACTTCGAGCCAAGCCCGGGCAAAACGTCAGTCAGATGCATTACGCCCGCAAGGGCATCATCACCCCGGAAATGGAATACATCGCCATCCGGGAGAACCAGAAGCTGCAGGAAGCCCGAAGCCAGGGATTGTTGGAGAATCAGCACCCCGGCCAGTCTTTTGGTGCCAACCTGCCTGCCGAAATCACCCCCGAGTTCGTTCGCGACGAAGTGGCGCGAGGACGGGCAATCATCCCCGCCAACATCAACCACCCGGAATCCGAGCCAATGATCATCGGCCGAAACTTCCTGGTAAAAATCAACGGCAACATCGGCAACTCAGCGGTCAGTTCGTCCATTGAGGAGGAGGTGGAAAAGCTGACCTGGGCGATTCGCTGGGGCGCGGATACCATCATGGATCTGTCGACGGGCAAGAACATTCATGAAACCCGGGAATGGATCATCCGTAATTCGCCGGTGCCGATCGGCACGGTACCCATCTACCAGGCTCTGGAGAAGGTTGGCGGTGTTGCCGAAGACCTGACCTGGGAGATATTCCGTGACACCCTCATTGAGCAGGCGGAGCAGGGCGTGGATTATTTCACCATTCACGCTGGGGTGCGGCTCCATCACGTGCCCCTGACCGCCGCCCGCACGACCGGGATCGTGTCCCGCGGCGGTTCCATCATGGCCAAATGGTGCCTCGCCCACCACCGGGAAAGCTTTCTCTACGAGCACTTCGAAGACATCTGCGAGATCATGAAAGCCTACGATGTCTCCTTCAGCCTCGGCGATGGCTTGCGACCAGGCTCGATCGCCGACGCCAACGATGCCGCCCAGTTTGGTGAACTGGAGACGCTCGGTGAACTCACCAAGATCGCCTGGAAGCACGATGTCCAGGTGATGATCGAAGGCCCGGGCCATGTTCCCATGCATCTGGTCAAAGAGAACATGGACAAGCAGCTTGAGTGCTGCGACGAAGCGCCGTTTTACACCCTCGGCCCGCTGATCACTGACATCGCGCCGGGCTACGATCACATCACCTCCGGAATCGGGGCTGCGATGATCGGCTGGTACGGCTGTGCGATGCTCTGTTATGTCACGCCCAAGGAGCATCTGGGGCTACCCAACAAGGATGATGTGAAAACCGGCATCATCACCTACAAAATCGCTGCCCATGCCGCGGACCTGGCAAAAGGTCATCCTGGGGCCCAGGTGCGCGACAATGCCCTGTCCAAGGCGAGGTTCGAGTTCCGCTGGGAAGATCAGTTCAATCTGGGTCTGGATCCGGATACTGCCCGGGCCTTCCATGACGAAACCTTGCCCAAGGATTCCGCCAAAGTCGCGCATTTTTGTTCCATGTGTGGCCCTAAATTCTGTTCGATGCAGATTTCCCAGGAGGTGCGTGAGTACGCCCAGGAGCATGGCTTGGATGAGGCGTCTGCCGTCGACGCGGGCATGCAGGAAAAGTCTCGGCAGTTTCTCGAGTCCGGCAGCAAGCTGTACGACAAGGTCTGAGGTGGATCGCTAGGCGCTTTTCTGGGCTTTTGGCTGAGCCGGTGAGCCGGGCGGGTCTTCCGTCCGGCAGCGGCCAATGCCCTTGCAATGACGATGAGCCTGAGGCTATCGTTCAAAGTCATTGCCAAAACAGGGTGAACGATGACCGAGCCATTTCAGTTCAGCGCCAGCGACGTCAGAGTCGATAAACGTGAAACCGTCTTCCAGGGCTTCTTCCGCATGGACAAGCTTTGGCTGACGCACCCACGCTTTGATGGCCGGGACATGCCCGTCTTTACCCGCGAGCTGTTCATTCGTGGCGATGCCACGTGCGTGCTGCCCTATGACCCTGTTCGTGACGAAGTCGTCCTGCTGGAACAATTTCGTCTCGGCGCGCTTGGCCGCAAGCAGTCGCCCTGGCTGCTGGAATTAGTGGCCGGGATGAATGAAGACGGTGAGAGTCCGGAGGACGTTGCCCAGCGTGAAGGCCAGGAAGAGGCCGGACTCACCTTCAGCAAGCTCACCAAGATCTGCGACTACATGGTGTCCCCTGGTGGCACTACCGAGCTGATTCACCTGTTTTGCGGCCAGATCAGTACCGAGGAGGCTGGTGGCCTTTTCGGGGTAGAGCATGAGCACGAGGACATTCGGGCCCACGTGGTCAGCGCGGATGAGGCTATTGCCATGATCCACGATGGTCGAATCAACAACGCGGCAGCTATCATTGCCTTACAGTGGCTCGAATTGAATCGTGCGAGTCTGCGGGAAAAGGCCAGCCAATGACCGAGTGGAGTATGCAGCCAAAACGTTATGTGCCAGACCTGAGGCAACTCGGGGCCCTTTGCGATGGTAACTACCAGCGTTTGCGCCGACTGCGTCAGCTGCAGGTCGATGGGAAGCCGGTGTGCGAGTTCGAGCTGCACCGGGAGAATCTCTATTTGGGCCGGGTGCAGATTAAGCTACTGCAGTCCGCCAAGTACACCGAAACCCTGCTACTGGAGCAGATTCACAACTCCGGTCGCTGGCTCAACAACCCTCAAATGACTGTGCGGGTCTATCACGATGCCGCTATGGCTGAGGTGATCAGCTGTTACCGCGACCGCCAGATTGCGCCGGTCAACGACTACCCCAATCGGTTCATGCATCACCCGGACGAAAAAACACAGGTCAATGGATTTCTCGCCGACTGGCTGGATTACTGTCTGCGCTTCGGTCACCTTCCGATGGAGCACGCTGCTTGGTCTGCCGGAGAGGGTGTCGATTAAACCGGCTGGAACGCCGGCATCGCGCCGATGTGTCTCAGTTGTCAAAAAGGGCAAATTGTTGGCAGGGCCTGGCAAGAATGTGATCCCGGTGGCATTCCGGGGCGATCAAACCAGGGTTGGCCGTCGTACACTAGCCAAAAGGTTCGCAAGATAGGCACTGATGTGACCAAGAGCGTATGACTACGAAGGATAGGAGCCGGCCATTCCGGATATTGCAGTTGACGGATCCTCACCTGATGGCCGATGCCGGCGGCGAACTGCTGGGAGTAAATACCCGGGCCAGTTTGGACGCGGTCATCGACCGGGCTCTGTGTGTCCACGGTCAGCCCGATCTGGTTCTGGCGACAGGAGATCTTGCCCAGGACGGGTCCGAGGAGGCGTATCGGGCCTTTGGCGACCGATTGCAGGTGTTTGAAGCCGGGTCGGCCTGGCTTGCGGGTAACCACGACGCCTCCGGAGTATTGCAGCGGGTTGCAGCGGAATATCAGGGTGATCGCAGCCAGGTGGTTGAAGGAGGATGGCTGTGTCTTTTGCTGGACAGTTCAGTGCCAGGGCAAGTCTACGGTGAGCTGGCCGATGGTCAGCTTGATTTCCTCGAACGTTCCCTGGCGGCGCATCCGGACCTGCCAACCTTGATCACGTTGCATCATCATCCTGTGGATGTCGGTTGCGACTGGATGGAAGGCATTGGTCTGCGCAACCGGGATCAGTTCTGGCGCATCATCGAACGCTTTCCTCAGGTCAGAATTGTGCTCTGGGGCCATATTCACCAGGAGCAGGAGTTGGAGCGACAAGGTGTGCGCCTGATGGCAACACCCTCCACCTGCATTCAGTTCACTGCCGGTTCTAGTGATTTTGCAGTTGAGCCCCTACCACCCGGCTATCGCTGGTTGGAATTGTGGCCCGATGGCGCCTTTAGTACTGAAGTGGGTCGCGCGAGCGACTTCGAATTCGAACTTGATCAGAAAAGTTCAGGTTACTGAGCGGCCGGGACGTTAGGTTCGCTGGAGCTTGGAACATGCGGTAAACTGCGCGAAAAAACGCAATCAGGAATCTGATCATGAGCGACATACCTGCAGATCTCAAATACATTGAAACCCATCAGTGGGTGCGCGTGTCCGATGACGGCACTGCTACCGTGGGTATTACCGATTTCGCCCAGGAGCAGCTGGGAGATGTGGTGTACATCGGCGTGCCCGATTTGGGTGTCTCGGTGAACGGCGGGGAGGAAGCCGGTGTGGCCGAGTCGGTGAAGTCGGCCTCCGATGTCTTCAGTCCGGTCACCGGCGAGGTCGTTGCGGTGAATGAGGCGCTGGAAGACGAGCCGGAGAAGGTCAACGAGGACCCGTACGGAGATGGATGGCTGTTCAAAGTGAAACTGGTGGATGCCGGTGAGCTCGACGGCCTGATGGATGCAACCGCTTATTCCGAGCATGTTGCCGCCGAAGGCTGATCCCGGTTGGGCGCTCCATTGAGCGCCTCTCTCTAACCCTCTACCTGTGCCGGCGGCGCACTCGAATCCTCCATTACCCTCTCTGGACCCCCGCGCCGTCGTGTATAATCCCCGCCCCATTTTCTTCTGCTTGATCAGGTGGCCGTTATGAATTTTCCAGTGTTGTATCTCCGCAAAGGCGCTGAGCGCAGGCTCCGTTCCGGCCATCTTTGGGTGTACAGCAACGAGGTAGATACCCGACGCTCGCCGCTGGCGGAGTTCGAGGCAGGCGCCCAGGCCGAGTTGCGGGCTGCCAACGATAAGCCGTTGGGTGTGGTCTTCGTGAACCCCCATGCCCTGATTTGTGGCCGTTTGATCAGTCGCGACCCCAGCCATGGCATGACGCCCAAGCGCCTGACGGAGCGCCTTGAAGCGGCGCTCGCGCTGCGGGAAAAACTCTTTGACCGGCCTTTTTACCGCTGGGTGTTTGGTGACAGCGATGGTTTGTCGGGGCTGGTGATTGATCGGTTCGATGACGCTGTAGTGGTGCAGATTTCCACGGCGGGTATGGAACTGATGCGGGAGGCGATTGTTCGTGCCGTTCAGCGACTGGTGCATCCGTCGGCCATCATTCTGAAAAATGACGGCAAGATGCGAAAAGTTGAGGGGTTGGAAGCCTACGTCGAGCAGGCACACGGGCCTGAGCTCAAGGTGCTGCAGGTGGAAGAAAACGGTGTACGCTTCGAGGTTCCCCTTGAAGGCGGCCAGAAAACCGGCTGGTTTTATGATCACCGGATGAATCGACAGCGCCTGCAGGCGTATGCCCCTGGAAAGCGCGTGCTGGATGTGTTCAGTTACGTGGGTGGCTGGGGTATCCAGGCGGCCTGCGCCGGCGCCACTCAGGTCACCTGTGTGGACAGCTCAGCCTCGGCCATTGACTCTGTCCATCACAACGCCCGGATGAACGGGCTCGACAACGTCGAGACCCTGGAAGGCGACGCCTTTGAAGCCCTGAAGGCCCTGTGTGACGAAAAAGAGAAGTTCGACATTGTGGTGCTGGACCCGCCGGCGCTAATACCCCGTCGCCGGGATCAGAAGGCAGGCGAGCAGGCTTACGCCCGATTGAATCAGCTGGGGCTGAGGTTGCTGGAGCGAGATGGCCTTCTGGTGTCGGCGTCTTGCTCCATGCATCTGTCACAGGACCGCTTGACCGATATCATTCGCAGCAGTGGCCGGAAAATCGACCGCTTCGTGCAACTGCTGGAGCAAGGCCACCAGGCACCGGATCACCCGGTCATTCCGGGCATTCCTGAAACCGACTACATCAAATCCTGCTTTGTCCGGTCGCTCACCAGCTTTTTCTGAGTAATGGGGTCGGCGGCGACCCCTTCGCTCTAGTCTCTGAGCGACAAAATCGGCCAGCCGCTCTCTCGGGCCAGCGCTTCGAGTGTTGGGTCCGGGTCGACGGTAACCGGGTTGGCAACCTCCCGGAGCAGTGGGGCGTCGTTATGGGAGTCACTGTAGAACCAAGCCCCTTCCAGGCTCTCGCCGTAGGCTGACAGCCAATCCTGCAGTCGGGTGACCTTGCCATCCTGGAAGCTGGGGACGCCAGCAACTTCTCCGGTGTAACGGCCATTCACCAGCTCCGGTTCGGTGGCGATCAGATGCTCAATGCCCAACGCTTCGGCAATGGGCTCGGTCACGAACCGATTCGTGGCCGTGATGATCATCAGTGTGTGCCCCTGGGCTCTGTGGCTCTGAAGCAATTCTTCCGCCTTGCGCTGCATCATGGGCTGAATTTTCTTCTCCATGAAGCTGCGGCGCCATGTCAGCAGCTGGTCCATGTTGTGGCGGGCCAGAGGTTGCAGCGCAAAACCGAGATAGTGCAGGATGTCCAGCTCGCCATTCAGGTAGTCCTGATAAAAGCGGTCGTTGGCCTTCCGATATTCCTCAGCATCAACAATACCTTCTTCCACCAGGAATTCGCCCCAGGCGTGGTCGCTGTCGCCAGCAAGCAGCGTGTTGTCCAGATCAAAAATCGCAAGCGTCAAGCTGTTACCTCCGGTGATTACGTGGCCTGCCATAAGGCGGCTAGTCTAGCACGACCCGGGGGTTGAGGCTCCGTTTGCCGAACCCTTGGGATTCTGCAAGAATGAGAGCAACTTGGACAATTCTGACCGGTCAATTTTTGTACCGGTTCGCCGACTTTTTGAGAGGACTGTGCCGTGATCGATTCAGACGGTTTCAGACCCAACGTCGGAATCATTCTGGCCAACCACAGAGGCGAAGTTCTCTGGGCACGGCGAATAGGGCAGGACTCCTGGCAGTTTCCCCAGGGTGGCATCAATCACGATGAATCCCCTGAGGCGGCACTGTACCGGGAGCTTGGAGAGGAAATCGGCCTGGGAGCCAGCGATGTAGAAATCATCAGCTGTACCCGTGGCTGGCTCAGGTACCGGCTTCCCAGGAGGATGGTACGCCATAACTCGCACCCCGTTTGTGTGGGCCAAAAACAGAAATGGTTCCTACTGAGGATGTTATCGCCAGACGCGCAGGTGCGCGTGGATGGCACCGATTCACCGGAGTTCGACGGCTGGCAGTGGGTGAGCTACTGGTATCCTTTGGGCCAGGTGGTTTCGTTTAAACGGGAAGTGTATCGACGCGCATTGCGTGAGCTTGCGCCGCGGCTGTTCTACAACATGGAACAATGGCGACGGCATGAGCAGAACCGGAGTGCAAGGGAACACCAGAAATGACGGATTGACCCCGGCATGCTGAGCATACTGCGAAGTCTAGTACAAGAGGTGAACAGCGCCCGCGATTTGCAGGAGGCGCTGGACGTCATTGTCTCGCGGGTGCAAAAGGCCATGGAGACCGAGGTTTGTTCGGTGTATCTCCTGGATCCGGCCACCAACCGGTACATCCTCATGGCCACCGAAGGCCTGTACCGAAAGGCCGTCGGCAAGGTCAGCCTGGGCTACTCTGAGGGTCTTGTTGGGCTTGTCGGCTCCCGTGAGGAGCCGATCAATCTCGAAGACGCACCGTCCCACCCCCGCTATCGTTATTTCCCCGAGACCGGTGAAGAGCGGTTCCGGTCTTTCCTGGGTGTCCCCATCATTCACCATCGCCGTGTTCTCGGCGTGCTTGTCGTGCAGCAGCGGGAGAGCTCCAGGTGCTTCGATGAGGGGGAAGAGGCTTTTCTGGTTACGGTTTCCGCGCAGCTGGCGGGTGTTATCGCCCACAGCGAGGCAACCGGCGCGATTAGCGGCTTGTCGCTTACCGGCGAGGAAGCCCGGGATGTCAGTTTTAACGGTGTTCCCGGCGCCCCGGGCGTGGCCATTGGTGACGGCGTGGTGGTGTACCCCGCCGCTGACCTGGATGTGGTGCCGGAAAAGCCAACGGACGATATCGAAGAAGAGCTGTCGTTGTTCCGCGCTGCGGTAAAAGCGGTGCGGGAGGATATTGAGCGGGTGGCCAACCGGCTGGCGTCTCAGCTGAGGCCGGAAGAGCAGGCACTGTTCGATGTCTATCTGCGGATGCTTGGCGATGAGGCCTTGCCCGGCGAGGTGGTCAACAACATCCGTGGCGGGGTATGGGCCCAGGGCGCACTGAAGCAGGTCGTGCAGCAGTATGTCCGTCATTTCGAGATGATGGATGATCATTACCTGCAGGAACGGGCGGTGGATGTCCGGGACCTGGGTCGAAGACTGCTTTCCCACCTGCAGGAAGGCGAGCAACGGCATCTGGAATACCCGGCCAGAACCGTCTTGGTCAGCGAGGAGCTGACACCGGCCATGCTCGGGGAGGTGCCCAAGGGGCAGTTGGTCGGACTGGTGTCCGTGAAAGGGTCCAGCAACTCCCACGTGGCGATCCTGGCTCGGGCCATGGGTGTGCCGACCGTGATGGGGTTGGTGGATATCCCGGTCAACCAGCTGGATGGAAAAGAACTGATCGTCGATGGCTTCGAGGGGCAGATCTTTGCATCCCCCTCGGACGACCTGCGCGCGTTTTACCAGGCCATCTACGACGAAGAAGACGAGCTGATTCGGGGCCTGGAGGTACTGCGGGACAAGCCCTGTGAGACCACCGACAATCACCGGGTGTCGTTGCTGGTCAACACTGGCCTGATGACCGATGTGGTTAGGTCCCTGTCCCACGGTGCCGAGGGCATCGGTCTGTATCGCACCGAAGTGCCGTTCATGATCAAGGACCGGTTCCCCTCCGAACAGGAGCAGCGGGAATATTACCGGGAACAGTTGGAGGCATTTGCCCCGAACCCGGTCACCATGCGGACGCTCGACGTTGGCGGTGATAAATCCCTGACATACTTCCCGATTCAGGAAGAGAATCCGTTTCTGGGCTGGCGGGGCATCCGGGTGACTCTGGACCACCCGGAGATTTTCCTGGTGCAGGTGCGGGCCATGCTCAAAGCGAGTGAGGGGCTGAATAACCTGCAGATCATGCTGCCGATGATCAGCAACATCTCTGAGGTGGAAGAATCCCTGCACCTGATTTACCGGGTCTATCACGAGGTTAGGGAAGAGGGGTACGACATCCATATGCCGAAAGTGGGCGTGATGGTGGAAATCCCCGCCGCGGTGTATCAGATTCGCGAGTTGGCCGACCGGGTGGACTTCCTGTCGGTGGGGTCCAACGACCTGACCCAGTATCTGCTGGCGGTCGACCGCAACAACCCGCGAGTCGCCCAGCTCTACCATTCCTATCATCCTGCGGTCTTGCAGGCACTGGTCCGGATTGCCCAAGATGCCCATGTGGTTGGCAAACCTGTTGGTATTTGTGGCGAACTCGCCGGTGACCCTGGCGGCGCGCTGTTGCTGATGGCCATGGGCTACGACTCGCTGTCCATGAACGCCGCGAGTCTTCCCAAGGTGAAGTCGGTGATTCGCAGCGTCAGCCGTGAGTGGGCCATGCAGTTGCTGGAGGACGTGCTGTTGCTGGATTCGCCCCACGTGATCAAGAGCTGTGTTGATTTGGCCCTGCGCAATGCGGGCTTCGGGCGCTACCTGAGGCCGGGCAAGTCAGGCACCGTGGCCTTTGCTGAAAAGGCCCTTTCCTGAACTGTTATCGCAAATTGAGCGAATATAGGGTGAGTACTCTAACTCCTGCTGTTAGGTTGGAGGGTACTTGAGCGTGCGGAAACCATTTCCCGTAACGCCAACCAAAAGGGAACTACCATGACTGATCTGACCGATCTTCAATCCGCTCCCCGCATAGGCCTGGCGCTTGGCGGTGGTGGGCCGCTTGGCGGCATATATGAGATCGGTGCGCTGCGGGCCCTGGACGAAGCCCTGGATGGCCTTGATTTCAATGACCTCGACGTCTATGTGGGGGTTAACGGTGGCTCCTTTGTGGCGGCCAATCTGGCCAACCAGATGACCACGGCCCAGTTGTGCCGAATTTTTGTGCGCAACGAAGCCGAAGTTCACCCGTTCCACCCGGAGGTCTTTTATCGGCCGGCGTTTCGGGAAATCGGCCGGCGCATGCTGGCGGTGCCCGGGCTCGTCTCGACCGCGGTCCAGCGGTTCGTCAATAACCCCTACGATCAAAGCCTGCTGGAAGCATTGACGATCCTCGCGCAGGCTGCGCCGGCAGGGCTCTTCGACAACGAGGGCCTGCATGAATACCTGAAGCGAGCCTTTACCATGCTGGGCCGCACCAACGATTTCCGGCAGCTAAAGCGCAGCCTCTATATCGTTGCCGCCGATGTGGAGAGCACCGAAGCGGTGTGTTTCGGTGCACCGGGCTTTGATCATGTGCCCATTTCGAAAGCCATCCAGGCCAGCACGGCATCGCCCGGACTCTACGTGCCGGTCGATATTGACGGCCGCTATTACGTGGATGGCACGCTTCGTAAAGGCTTGCACGCCTCGGTGGCGTTTGAAGACGGCGCTGATTTGGTGTTTGCCGTTAATCCCCAGGTTCCTATCGACGCCAGTGCTGCGGTTCGTGCCGGCACAATGAAGCCGGGTGAATTGACTCGTTCGGGCATGCCGCACTTGCTGTCTCAGATGTTCCGGACCATGGTGTATTCGCGGATGCAGTCTGGTATCTCACAGTACGCCCGGGATTACCCGGACAAGGACATACTGTTGTTCGAGCCGACCCGGGACGACGCCAAACTGTTTTTCTCCAACGTCTTCAGTTTCCAGTCGCGGCGGATGGTGTGTGAACACGCCTATCAAATGACACGACGGGATCTGTTGAATCGGGCGGATGCGTTGGAGCCGAAGCTGGCAAAGTACGGAATCACCCTGCGTCGTGACCGTCTGGAGGACGAGCAGCGGACGATCAGCACCAGCCTTTACGGCGAAATGCTGCCACTGTATGTGGCCAAGGGTCGGAAAAAGCAGGCAGAGAAAGGCAAACTGGCCGCCGGCCTTGAAAATGTCACGCAGCTGTTCAGCCGCGCGCAATAAAACCGTCTGTCAGAGGATAGGGAAAGGGCGCCGGCATCGCCTGCGCCCCTCTTTATAGCTTCATCAGAGGATGTAGCGGCTCAGGTCCTCGTCTTCCGACAATTCCCCGAGTTTTTCATCCACATACTCCGCAGTCACTTCGAAGCCATCGGTCACCTTGTCGCCGGCGTCGTACGACAGGCTTTCCAGCAGTCGCTCAAGCACCGTGTGGAGGCGACGAGCCCCGATGTTTTCCGTGGTTTCGTTCACTTTCCAGGCCACCTCGGCGATGCGCGCAATTGCGTCTTCAGCAAAGGTCAGTTGCACGCCCTCGGTGGCCATCAGCGCTTCATACTGCTGGACCAGGGACGCATCTGGCTCGGTCAGGATGCGTTTGAAGTCCTCCGGCGTCAGCGCCTGCAACTCAACCCGGATCGGCAGCCGTCCCTGAAGCTCTGGGATCAAGTCAGACGGCTTCGACAGGTGGAAGGCGCCAGAGGCGATGAACAGGATGTGATCGGTGCGAATCGCACCGTACTTGGTGCTGACCGTGCTGCCTTCGATCAGCGGCAGCAGATCCCGCTGGACACCTTCGCGGGAGACATCGGATGAGGTGTTCTCGGACCGCTTGGCCACTTTGTCGATCTCGTCAACAAACACAATGCCATTCTGCTCGACCGCCTGAATAGCCTTCTGCTTGATCTCTTCCTCATTCACCAGTTTGGCCGCTTCCTCGTCTTTCACCCGCTTGAGCGCGTCGGAAACCTTCATCTTCCGGGTCTTGCGCTTATCGGAGGACAGATTCGAGAACATGCTCTGCAACTGGTTGGTCATTTCCTCCATGCCCGGCGGCGCCATGATTTCCACGCCAGCATTGCTGCTGCTCAGCTCGATTTCAATTTCCTTGTCATCAAGCTCGCCTTCCCGGAGTTTCTTCCGGAACAGCTGGCGGGTGGAGGAGTCATCACTGCGCTGGCTGTCTTCCTTGAAGTCACGGGCCGGTGGTAGGAGCGCATCGAGGATGCGTTCCTCGGCGGCATCCAGGGCCCGGTTGTCGTGGCGTTTCATTTCCTGTTCGCGCAACATCTTGATGGCCATGTCGGCCAAGTCTCGGATGATCGATTCCACGTCGCGGCCTACATAGCCAACCTCGGTAAACTTGGTGGCCTCGACCTTCAGGAAGGGCGCATCGGCCAGCTTCGCCAAGCGGCGGGCAATCTCGGTCTTGCCAACACCCGTAGGACCAATCATCAGGATGTTTTTTGGCGTGATCTCATCGCGCAGGCTGCTGTCCAGCTGCATGCGACGCCAGCGGTTTCTCAGGGCAATCGCTACGGAACGTTTGGCCTCGTCCTGGCCCACGATGTGTTTGTTGAGCTCGTGAACAATTTCACGGGGTGTCATTGCAGACATGGTCGCTCCGGATCAGTCGTTGGTGGACAGCACTTCGAGGGTGCGATTGTGGTTGGTGTAAATGCAGATGTCGGCGGCAATATCCAGGCCTTTCTCGACGATGTCCTGGGCCGAGAGCTCGGTATTCTCGAGCAGGGCGCGGGCAGACGCCTGTGCAAAGGGCCCGCCAGAGCCAATGGCAATCAGTCCCTGTTCCGGTTCTATCACGTCGCCGTTGCCGGTGATGATCAGCGAGGCGGTCTTGTCAGCGACGGCCAACAAGGCTTCCAGCCGACGCAGGGCGCGATCTGTGCGCCAATCTTTCGCGAGTTCGACGGCCGCCCGGGTCAAATTACCCTGGTGTTTCTCCAGTTGGGCTTCGAAGCGCTCGAACAGGGTGAAGGCGTCGGCGGTACCCCCGGCAAACCCGGCCACCACCTTGCCGTTGTATAACCGGCGTACCTTGCGGGCGTTGCCTTTCATTACGGTGTTGCCAAGGGAGACCTGGCCGTCGCCGCCCATGGCGACTTCGTCATCGCGCCGAACCGAAAGTATGGTAGTCATTTGGGCTCCAATTGCCTGTTTGAAATCGGTATTGGGCAGTTATGGAGGCTTGGGGGGAGAATTCAAGTGTGGTGGGTGTCGGCACTGCCCGCGGCCTTGCGAAACACGCTGTAAATACATCCGTGTACGCTCGGCTCCGCCATCCATGGCTCCGCACGGTTTCACAAGGCCGCGGGCACTGCCTCTGTCATGGCCGGACTCAGCTTTCTTTTGGAATCTTCCGGACCAGCGGCTGAATGTTTATCGAAACCAGTTTGTCGATGGCGGAATTCATCTGGCTGCGAGAGGTGAAGGGGCCCACGTTGACCCGGTACCACACCGAGCCGTTGTCCATATCGATGCGCTTTACGCTGGCACGCAGACCCTGAAAAGCAATCTGGGCGCGCTGGCGCTCGGCATCGTTTTTCTTGCGAAACGAGCCGGACTGCACCAGATAGTCGAAATCCTGCTTAGCAGGGCCCGGGGTGTACTCTTCAACTTTGGGAGGCACCACTTCCGATTCCGGGAGCATCTCGTAAAAACGAAAACCCGGCTTTTTATCCTGACCCTTGTTTTGAGTGTTGGCGGTCTCCGGCTGACGCTCGGGAGCGGTTTTTTCTGTGGCCGGGCCCTTCACGGTCGGTGTTGGCTCGCTGGTGGGCAGCGAGTTTAGGTAGACAATAAAGCCAATAAATCCGCCGACGGCGGCCAGAGACAGGATCCACTTCACCGAAAGGCCTCCTTGCTGAGATCGTGCCGGAGCGGCCGGCTTGGGCCGTCCGCTCCGCGGTGCCGAGGTTTTCTTCGACGTCTTGGTCGCTGGCTTCGGGGTTGCCGAAGCCGACGACGACCGGTTTTTTCGAGCATAATCCCGCGACATAATGGTGCTTTACATCTCTTCCGGTGCGCTGACACCCAGCAAGTCCAGGCCGTTGGCGATCACCTGGCGAACGGCGAGGTAGAGACTGACTCGAGCGTCCCGTACCGCCGAATCCTCAACCAATACCTTGTGCGCGTTGTAGTAGGTGTGGAACTGGCCAGCCAGTTCACGCAGGTAATGAGTCAGATGATGCGGTTCCCGTTGCGCGGCGGAGTTAGCGATCAGCTCCGGGTATTTGGCCAGCTGATTGGCCAGATCCTTTTCCTCGTCCAGAGTCAGCAGCGACAAGTCGCCAACGCACTCGTTGCGGCCACGTGAGATGCCTTCGTCTGTCAGTTTGCGCAGCACGCTGCAGATCCGGGCGTGCGCGTACTGAATGTAATAGACCGGGTTTTCATTGGTCTGCGAACGTGCCAAGTCGATATCGAAGGTTAACTGCGAGTCAACGCGACGGGCCGCCAGGAAAAATCGGGTGGCGTCACGGCCCACTTCGTCGATCAGGTCGCGCACGGTCACATAACTGCCCGCGCGCTTTGAGATTTTTACTTCCTGGCCCGAGCGGGTCACCATTACCATCTGGTGCAGGACATAGTCTGGCCAGCCCTTGGGAATGCCCGCATTCAGCGCCTGAAGGCCGGCCCGCACACGGGTCACGGTCGAGTGGTGGTCTGCGCCTTGCTCATTGATAACGGTGGAGTAACCGCGCTGCCACTTATCCAAGTGGTAAGCGACGTCTGGCAGGAAGTAGGTGTAGCCACCATCCTTCTTGCGCATCACCCGGTCTTTGTCGTCGCCGAACTCGGTGGTCTTCAGCCACATGGCGCCGTCCTGCTCGTAGGTGTAGCCGTTGTCGCGCAGGCGGTTTACGGTTGCTTCCACTTTGCCTTCATCGTACAGCGAGGACTCGAGGAAGTAGACATCGAAGTGCACGCCAAACGCTTTCAGGTCCAGATCCTGCTCACGGCGCAGATAGGCCACGGCGAATTCCCGAATAGCGTCCTGATCCTCCGGATCGCCCTTGGCGGTGACCTCGCGGTCATCGGCAGTTACGGTTTCGCCGGCCTGATAGGCGTTGGCAACATCGACAATGTAATCGCCCCGGTAACCATCCGCCGGCCAGCTTTCGTCTTCCGGTGTGAGCCCTTTCACCCGGGACTGCACCGACAACGCGAGATTGTTGATCTGGGCCCCGGCGTCGTTGTAGTAAAACTCTCGGGTTACGTCGTAGCCGTTGGCTTCCAGCAGGCGGCACAGGCAGTCGCCGATGGCCGCGCCCCGGCCGTGACCGACGTGCAGCGGACCCGTAGGGTTGGCTGAGACAAATTCCACCTGCACCCGTTCGCCCTTGCCGTTTTCGTTGCGGCCGAAACGATCGGCTTGATTGAGGATGGTTTCCACAACCTCAAAGGCACTGGCGGTGCTCATGAAAAAGTTGATGAAACCAGGACCGGCGATCTCGACCTTTGCCACCGCATCACTGGCCGGCAGCTTTTCAACCAGGGCTTCAGCCAGCTTTCGGGGCGGACAGCCCGCTGCTTTCGAGGCGACCAGGGCAATGTTGCAGGCGTAATCCCCGTGGGACTTGTCCTTGGTATTGCCCACTTGCGGCACAAAATTCTGGTCCGCAGGCAAGGTTCCTTCGGATTGAAGGGCGGCCAGTGCGGACTGGAGCAGATCGGAAACGGTCTCTTTCATGCTGTCGGATGACTCGGTTTGCTGGGAAATTGGATCAGGGCAGGGCGCCCACTGGGTCGTAAGCTAGCCATTATCGCGGAAAGAGGAAAAGTACTCAAACGGGCAAAAAAAGCCCCGCATTTGCGGGGCTCGTTAATCAGTCCGTATTTGCGCAGTTCAGGTCACTTCCGTAAAGGCCTCCAGTGCCTCCGGGAGGCGAGACCGCGGTATCGTCAAGATCCGAGGCCAGACACGATAGGGCGAATTCCGATGTTTCGACACTCTCCGAACCACCTACTCGAACGGTTGCGGTAAGTCTTACGGCTACCCAGTTGCAGTGACTCTGAGGGTAAAGTAGCGCGAAGTCAGCCGATCCGTCAGCTGCGGAGGTGATGGATGCAGCGCTTGTGGTGGCGGAGTTGGTTGGCTCCAGCCTGTCGCTTCCATTGGTGTCCTCTGTATCTAGGAGGCCATTGCCGTTGGAATCTTCTCCTGGATCCAAGACATCGTTCCCGTTGGTATCCTCTGTATCAAGCACGCCGTTCTGGTTGACATCTTCCGCATCACACGTTGTCGAATCCCCTGCGGCAATAACCCAGGTGTCGTTAGCGGAAATACTGTAGCTGCCCTTCCTGTAGGCAATAGGAAGAACGCTGAGTTCAATGTTGGCATTTTCTACTGGTGCGCCGTTAGCGTCAGTGACGATTGCAACGTAAGGCTTGCGGTAACGCACAGAGTCGGGCTCTTCAAGTTCATTGCCTGTGCCGACAGCCAGACGGAGTGCTTGGCGTGCCACTGTCAGATTTACGGTGTCGGTGATGGTGCCTCCCACCGTTGCCCGAATTTCGACACCGTCACGACCGCTGGAGGTAGAGCCCGCGTTGTAAACCGTTGAGGCACGGCCCTGAGAATCAGTTACGTCTCTGCTGCTAGTCAGGCTGCCACCACTGTCATCCTGCAAAAGGTTAAAGGTAACCTCTTGGTTTTTCACGAGATTGTTATTGATGTCTCGGATGATCGCGATGATTTCGGTCGTTTCGTTCAAGTCAAGCTGAGTGTTCGCGGCTTGGAGGTTGATTTCGTTCGGCGTTGTTGCGACGAACTCAAATGTAAGGTCGGTGGATAGGCCCGAGCTTGGGTCCGATGCAGTTACCGTCGTGAGTCCGGCGTTGCTGGAAGAAATATCGATTCTCGCCTCGCCGTTCACGGTTGTTACCTCGCCATTGGCGGGGGTTAGGGTGCCTCTGGTGGCGGTAAACTTGATGAGTTGTCCGTTAACCGGATTTCCGTTTTCCAACCAACGCAAAACCAATTCTTGCGTGGCCCCCAAATCTACCTCGGTATTTGCGGTCGGGGATGTGAACCCGAAGCTGTCATCAGAAATCACAATGCTGCGAGTGGCGGAAAGCACGTTAGAGCCTCCGAATGCGCTTGCTGACACGGTAGCGGTTCCACTTGTTGATCCCGCATTGAGCTGGACATCAATAAAGCCATTGGGGTCGGTGGTTACGGAAGATGCAGATAGGCTGCCGAGAGTTGTTGATAGGCTGATGGGTTCATTGGGAATCCCATTACCTTCTGCGTCTGAAAGTGCCACTCTGATAGGTGTGGTACCGTTCAGTGAGATTGAAGAGGGGCCAGAAACCGACAGTGAGGTGCCCGATATCTCTATATCGACGGTGTCCGACACCGAGCCACTTTGGGCTGAGATAGTGACCGTACGATTGCGGAAGTCCCCGTCTGTTGTGAGGATAGCGGAAGCAACACCGGCCTGGTCGGTCGTCTGTTGAGTCACCTCCAGTGTTCCACCATTTGAGGCGCTGAATCCAACGGAAATCCCTTCAAGTAATATCCCACTCGAATCTTTAACTCTCGCGGTTATTGAGGATTGCACGTTTGCTGAGGCGTCGAGCCGCACTGGGCTGGCAACAAGTTCGATAGTTCCAACCTGAGTTGCCTCCTCGGTTGTCTGGTCCCCGGAGTTAGCCTCTCCGCCGTTTGAGTTGGGTGAGCCCGCTAGCGGGCTGGAATTCTCGTCTCCTCCGCACGCAGCAAGAGTGAGAGCGAGCAATATGGCAATTGCACGCGCAAGGATTTTTCCCATCATTATAGTTTTCTCCAGTTTCCGTATACAGCGATCCCTGAAATGCTCATCCTCGGGGAGGGTGGCAAGCTAAGGAGGTTTTAAGGTTTGCTTGTTATTTGACTGAAAATCATAGCATAAGATGTGACTTTGCAATGCTGATTGGTATTCATTTGTGAAAAACTTTGTAATCTTTTGCAGAAGTGCCGACGCAGTCTGGCTTAACCTGTTTCCAGTGGATCTACATCGATCATCCATTTCACGTTGCTTGTTAACTTTCGCTGGTCTAGCTCGCTGCAAACGCGGGTCAACAAATGATTCAGGCGTTTCCGATTGTCCGCGTTGAGGATTAACTGGGCGCGGTGCCGGTCAGCGCGACGCGCAATCAAGGCGGGGAGCGGTCCCCAGGTTTCGATGCCCGGTGTCTGCGTCAGCGGTTTTATGGTGTCGAGCAGTTGAAGGCTGCGCTCCATGGTGTCTGCTTCCGCACGGAAAATGGCCATGGCCCGAAACGGCGGAAGCTGGCCGGATTCACGTTCGGTGAGCATTTGGTCCGCTAGATCCAGATAACGGCCCCTGCACAGGCTTTTAAGCAGAGGGTGATCGCTGTGACAGGTTTGGACCAGGACCTGGCCTGGCTTTTCGCCCCGGCCGGCCCGGCCGCTGACCTGCAACAACGTCTGGAGCAACTGCTCGGGCGCCCTGAAGTCAACGCTGAACAGGCCGCCGTCGGCGTTAACAACGACGACCAGAGTCACACCCGGAAAATCGTGTCCTTTGGCCAGCATCTGGGTGCCTACCAGGATGCAGGGCTTGCCGGTGTTTACGGTATCGAGGATCATTTGAATGCTGCCCTTGCGCTGAGTGCTGTCCCGGTCGACCCGGATGACCGGTGTTTCGGGAAAGGCGGTGGCCAGGACGTCTTCGGTTCTTTCGGTTCCCTGACCAACGGGCTTAAAGGCCTCACTGTGGCACTGGGGGCAGTGCTCGGTGGCCGGTGCCTGATAGTCGCAGTGGTGGCAGCGCATGGCGCGGTCCCGGCGATGGTAGGTCAGGCGGGTGTCACAGCGTGGGCACTCCACCATGTGACCGCAGTCGAAACACATCATGACCGGGGCAAACCCTCGGCGATTGACAAAGACCAGTGCCTGCTGGCCCCGGTCGAGAGTCTGCCTGATGGCGTCGATGGCGGGTTGGGATACGCCTCCTTCAAGCGGTCGGCTGCGGATGTCGAGCAGGCTTAGGGTTGGTGGCAATGCGTTTCCGGCCCGTTCTTCCAGCCGAATAAGGCGGTACTTCTCCTGGCGCGCATTCTGGTATGACTCCAGCGAGGGCGTGGCCGAGCCCAGAATGACCGGGCAGGCGTTCAGGTGGGCCCGATAAACGGCCAGGTCCCGGGCCGAGTAGCGGAAACCTTCCCCCTGTTTGTAGGAGCTGTCGTGCTCCTCGTCCACGATGATCGCTTTCAGGCCTGTGAAGGGCAGTAACACTGCGGATCGGGTGCCGATTACGATCGCGGGCTCGCCGTTGCGGATTCTGAGCCAGGTGGATAAGCGTTCACTATCGTTCAGGGCCGAGTGCCAGACCACGATGCGGTCGCCAAAGTAGTGCCGGAATCGGGCCACGGTTTGCGGGGTCAGGTTGATTTCCGGTACCAGCACCAGGGCCTGTTGCTCAGTTTCCAGGCTGGTCTTCAGGTAATGCAGGTAGAGTTCTGTTTTGCCGCTTCCGGTGATGCCATATAAAAGGGAAGCGCTGAAACCGTTGTCCGGATGTTTCAGTTCGCTTGCCGCTGCGCGCTGTGCCTCCGAGAGAGTTGGAATACGCTGGTCGGTCTCGGGCGCGACTGCTGAACGCTTATCTAGATCATCGGTAAGGGCTTCTATCAGTTGCTTGTCCTGAAGTCCGCGAATCTGTGCGCGACTGTAGCCGGCCTTGGTCAGTTCGGAATCCGCGATTCCGTCCTCCTCTGTGGCAAGCCACGCCAGCAAAGCCCGCTGCTTGCTGGCGTTCGTAGGCAGTGATTCCGGCAGTCCCGTCGCTTTCCATCGCAGATTCGGTTTTTGCTCAGCCGGCCGCCCCCGTCTCAGTGCCGTCGGGAGCGCGGCAAACAGGCACTCTCCGAGTGGATGCTGGTAATAGTCACTGGCCCAGCTGAGCAGCTTGAAGGTTTCCGGGGGAAGTGCCGGCCAGCCCTCAAGTGCTGCATTGATCGATTTGATCGTAATGCCCTCAGGGGGCTCAACGTTCGTGTCGACCACCAACCCGGTAGCGCGCTGTCTGCCAAACGGGATCTGAACTCGCTGGCCGGGCATCAGGTCAAGGTCGTCGGGGCATCGATAGTCAAAGAGTCTGCGCAGCGGGCGATTCAGCGCGATTCGGGCGATGGACGACACAGATTGCTCCTGAGCGGGTCGGGGTCACGGTATTTGCGTATCCTTCTCTGCCCGGCTAATGGGTGCGAGCTGCCGGTTCAGGCATTAAGGAAGGCCTTGCAGCGCTTGCCTGATGGCGGATTTACAAGTAAGATTCGCGGTCTGTTTTAGGCAGGGCATGATTGTGCCCCGTCTTATCATTTGATTCAAACATGCGGTGCCCGGCGCCTGGATTGATGAAATCCCGCGATTGGGTAGCGGCATGACCTAACGAGGTTCGCCATGAAAGAAGGTATCCACCCCAAGTACGAAGACATTACCGCAACCTGTTCCTGCGGCAATGTGGTCAAGACTCGCTCCACCATCGGTCATGACCTGCAGCTGGACGTTTGTTCCCAGTGTCACCCGTTCTATACCGGTAAGCAGAAGGTTATGGACACCGGCGGTCGTATCGATCGGTTCCAGAAGCGGTTCGGCGGTCGCATCGCCGGCGGCAAGAAAGACTGATAACGTCAGTCTGAAAAAAGCGCCTGAGGGCGCTTTTTTTGTGTCTCGATGGTGGTGTGTGTCAATTGTGTACATACGCAATTAGCACTATTGACTGATCGAAAAATAAACTTTCGGCACTTGTCGTTTGGGGACGTCCGCGCCATAATGGCGCGCTCCGCTGAGCTCTGCTTTGCGGTTTACAACCTTTAAACGTGACAAACGGAACAGTGGCAATGTCTCAAGATCTGAAAGAAGCAGCCCTTGAATATCACGCCAAGCCGCGGCCTGGTAAGCTGAGTGTCGAAATCACAAAGCCCACCAAAACATCCCGCGATCTCTCTCTGGCGTACAGCCCAGGGGTTGCCGAACCGGTCCGTGAAATCGCGAAAGACCCGGAGAACGCCTACAAGTACACCGCCAAGGGCAACCTGGTGGCTGTCATCTCTGATGGTTCCGCGATTCTTGGTCTAGGTAACCTGGGTCCACTGGCGAGCAAGCCAGTCATGGAAGGCAAGGGCGTACTGTTCAAGCGCTTTGCCGGTATTGATGTTTTCGATATCGAAGTGAACTCTGAGAGCCCGCAGGCGTTTATCGAAACCGTTGAGCGTATCGCGGATACCTTTGGCGGCATCAATCTGGAAGACATCAAGGCACCCGAGTGCTTTGAGGTTGAGCGCGCACTTATCGAAAAGTGCAACGTGCCCATTTTTCACGATGACCAGCACGGCACGGCCATCGTAACGGCAGCTGGCATGATCAATGCCCTCGAGTTGCAGGGCAAGAAAATTGAAGAAGCGAAAGTGGTCTGCCTTGGCGCAGGTGCGGCTGCTATCGCCTGCATGAAGCTGCTGATCAGCTGCGGCATTCGCTCTGAGAACATCTTCATGCTCGACCGCAAGGGTGTGATCCACTCTGGTCGTGACGATCTGAATCAGTACAAGGCCATGTTTGCCAACGATACTGACAAGCGTACCCTGGACGACGCTATTGACGGGGCCGATGTGTTCCTCGGTCTGTCCGGCCCTGATCTGCTGACCGCTGATCAGCTGAAGAAAATGGCGCCCAAGCCAATTGTCTTCGCTTGTTCAAACCCGGATCCCGAAATCAGTCCGGAAGTCGCTCTGGCCACCCGTGATGATCTCATCATGGCGACCGGTCGCTCCGACTATCCCAACCAGGTAAACAACGTGCTGGGCTTCCCCTTCATTTTCCGCGGGGCACTCGATGTACGCGCCACTGCGATCAATGAGGAGATGAAAGTAGCCGCTGTGAACGCGATTCGCGAACTCGCCAAAGAGCCGGTGCCACAGGAAATCTGTGAAGCCTATGGCGTGGACAGCTTCGAGTTCGGTGAGGCCTATATCATTCCCAAGCCGATGGATGTACGTCTGCTGGAAGTGGTGCCTGCGGCAGTGGCTCGTGCTGCGGTTGATTCCGGCGTTGCGCGCAACCCGTACCCGGCGCACTACCCGCTGAAGTCCATGGACGACATCATCTAAGATTTGTTCTAGGCACAAAAAAACCGGCGGTGATCCCGCCGGTTTTTTTGTGCCGTTTGCCTTTGGTTTTCCCGGTCAGAAAATCTGTCGGGAATAATCGTCCGCGCCACCGTTGCTGTCGCTCTCGTCCTGCAGGGAAAGCGGGGCAGGGGCGTCCTCTTCCTTGAATACTTCGAATACACCCTCTTCACCCGGACGTGCGCGCTTGCCAGTTTCCGGGTTGATGCGAACGTTCACGATGCCATTGGGGCGCGGCATGGTAGTTGACGGCATGCCATCCAAAGCCACTTTCATGTAGTCGATCCAGATCGGCAGGGCGGTGCTGGCGCCAAACTCGCGCCTGCCGAGTGGTGCTGGCTGGTCGAAGCCCACCCATGCGGTGGTGGCGATCTCATGGTTGAAACCGGCGAACCAGGTGTCCTTCTGTTCGTTGGTCGTCCCGGTCTTGCCGGCAAGGTCGTTCCGGCCAAGGGCCTGGGCCCGTCGTCCCGTGCCTCGGCGAATCACGTCCTGCATCATGGAGTGCAGGATAAAGACGGAGCGCTCTTCTGCGAGCCTGGGCATGAACCGTTTTTCGCGTTCGGTACTGGTGTCGGCCAGAATAGGCGGTTCCTCGGTGGTCGGATCAACCTCTGAGTCAGAAAGTTCGTCGGCGGCTTTGTCCTCGCACTGCTGATCGCAAAGAACTGTTTCCGGCGCCTCGTAAAGGGTCTCACCGTTGACGTCCTGAATCCGCTCGATCAGATAGGGCTGCACGTCATAGCCGCCGTTCGCGATCACGGCCAAGCCTCGGGCCAGCTCCATGGGAGTCAGTTGCCCGCTGCCGAGGGACAGCGACAGGTCGTCGGGCATGTTGCTGACGGGGATCTTCAGTTGTTTCAGGTAATCAAGGGTTGTCTGAATGCCTACATCCCTCAGGAGCCGGATCGAAACGATGTTTCTGGACCGGTAAAGCGCTTCTCGGAGGCGGGTGGGGCCATAGAATTGGCCGGACGAGTTTTGGGGTCGCCAGGCGGTCTCCAACTCTGAGTCATCAAAAACGATCGGGGCGTCGTTGTAGATGCTGGCTGGTGTCAGGCCGTTCTCAAGCGCTGTCAAATAGAGGAAGGGCTTGAACGTGGAGCCAGGCTGGCGTTTGGCCTGAACCGCGCGGTTGTACTTGCTTTGACGAAAGCTATAACCGCCGGCCAGGGCCTGGACCGCCCCGGTATCGGCGTCCAGCGATATCAGGGCGCCCTCAGCTCGTGGCACTTGCGCGAGCGCCACCCGTGGTTCTGCCGTGGTCTGCTCAACGTCCTGGGGTTGTTTCCTGGTTTTCACGTACACAACGTCGCCCACGGCCAGTACGTCCGAAGGTTTTTCGGGCTCTGGGCCGCGCAGATCTTCTGTCTTGTACCGTCTTGCCCAGGTCATGCTCTCGAACGGCATGATGGCATCGCCGATGGTCCGAACATGCACGCTGACCTCAGCTGCTTGATCGTTGACGTCGGTCACCAGGGCCGGCAAGAGCTGCGCCACGGGTGGGTAGTTCAGGACTAAGTCGGAAGCCTTGCTCTCTGCCAGGATTTCCGCCTCAATCTGGCCGATCGGGCCGCGGAAACCGTGGCGACGGTCGTAGGCTTCCAGCCCATCGCGCAACGCTTGAGTGGCCGTCTGCTGTTTGCGGCTTTCAACCGTGAGAGTCACCGTGTAGCCATCGGTGTAGGCGTTTTCACCAAAGCGCCGAAGGATTTCCGAGCGTGCCATTTCGGCCACATAGTCTGCATCCACCTCAGCGTCCGTTGCGTTGTAATTCGCGGTCAACGGGGCATCAACCGCCAGCTCGTGGGCGTCGGTCGTGATGAAGCCGAGATCCCGCATTCGCCCGAGAATCCAATTCCTGCGGATCAGCGCCCGGTCGGGATTGGCAAGAGGGTTGAATGATGATGGTGCCTTGGGTAAGCCAGCCAGCATGGCCATTTGTGCAAGTGACAGCTCTTCTACCGGCTTGTCGTAATAAACCTGTGCAGCGGCGGCAATGCCATAGGCCCGATTGCCCAGGTAGATTTTGTTGAGATAGAGCTCGAGGATTCGGTTTTTATCCAGTTCACGCTCAATCTGAAGAGCCAGAAGTATCTCGTTGAACTTCCGTATAAAGGTCCTATCCCGTGACAAAAAGTAATTTTTTGCAACCTGCATGGTGATGGTGCTGCCGCCAGACTGAATTGATCCGGTCGAGACCAGTTCGATGGCAGCCCGCGCCAGGCCTTTGATGTCGACTCCAAAGTGCTCGTAAAACCGGGCGTCTTCGGCCGCTAAAAAGGCTTGTAACTGAATTGTTGGGATCTGTTCGATTGTGATCGGTGCCCTTCTCTTTTCACCGAATTCTGCTATTAATTTGCTGTCTTTGCTGTAGATTCGCAGCGGCGTCTGCAGCTTGATTTCTAGCAGTTGCTCCACTGGAGGAAGGCCGGGGCGCAGGTACAGGTAAAAGCCTGAGGTAACGATGACGGCGACACTCAGTCCGGTGAGAAACAACCATGCGAAAAGGCGAGATGTGCGCAACAAATGGGACATTTTTTTCTGACAACTGTTGGATATAGGTCTATCATTTGAGAAATTGCTTTAGGAAGGATGAGTCGCTTCACCGCGGCAATGCCTCACATATAAAGAAGAACAGGCATTGTAGACGGAATACTGAAGAAATTCTCTTAAATAAAAAACACATAAGTAACTTAACCGGGTGCATCTAACCAGGTATAGGGTGAGCGCGTGTTCGGATTGTTCGGAAAGAAATCCAGTGCAGTGCTGGGCGTGGACGTAAGCTCCAGTTCGGTCAAACTTCTGGAACTGTCAAAGCAGGGCGGCCGCATTAAGGTCGAAAGCTACGCGGTGGAGCCATTACCGGCGAACGCCGTTGTCGAAAAAAACATCACGGATGTCGAGGCAGTGGGTGACGTGCTGAAGCGCGTCGCCTCGAAATCGCGCACCGGTGTCAAACAGGTGGCGGTCGCCGTCTCTGGGTCGGCGGTAATCACCAAGGTCATCCAGATGGACGGGGGGCTCAACGAGTTCGAGATGGAAGACCAGATCGCGCTCGAGGCCGATCAGTACATTCCTTACCCCCTCGATGAGGTGGCCATCGACTTTGAAGTGCAGGGGCCATCCGAGAGTAATCCGGATCAGGTCGATGTTCTGCTGGCGGCGTGTCGGAAAGAGAACGTCGATATTCGCGAAGACGCCCTCGAGATCGCTTCCCTGTCCGCAAAAATCGTTGATGTCGAAGCTTACTCCCTTGAGCGCGCCTATTCGCTGATTGAGCCTCAACTGGATTCTCAGGGTGAAGAGCTGGTCGTGGCCATTGTTGATGTTGGTGCCACGATGACCACGCTCAGCGTCCTGGCTGACGGCAAGACGGTGTATACGAGAGAGCAGATTTTTGGCGGCAAGCAATTAACGGAAGAAATTCAGCGTCGGTACGGCCTGTCGCTGGAAGAGGCTGGTCTCGCCAAGAAGCAGGGCGGTCTGCCTGACGATTATGAGTCTGAAGTGCTCATGCCCTTCAGGGAAGCCGTTGTTCAACAGGTAGCAAGGGCGCTGCAGTTCTTCTTCGGCGCGAGCCAATACAACGCAGTCGACTATGTGGTTCTGGCAGGTGGTACTGCCTCGATTCAGGGGCTGACGGAGATGGTCGAGGAAAAAACAGGAACGCCCACATTGGTTGCCAATCCGTTCGCGGACATGGCCGTTGGGTCTCGGGTGAATGCGTCTGCGCTGAGTAACGATGCTCCCTCACTGATGATTGCTTGTGGCCTGGCAATGAGGAGCTTCGACTGATGGCAAAGATCAACCTCAGGCCCTGGCGCGAAGAGCTCAGGGCGGAAAAACAGAAGCAGTTTGTTGTGATGATTCTGGGCGCTGCGATTGTGGCCGGAGGCGCGGTGTTCCTTTGGAAGTCTGATATGGACAACCGCATCGCGTACCAGCAGTCCCGAAACGCCTACATCGAAACGGCCACGAAGAAACTGGATCAGCAAATCCGCGAAATAGATAGCCTCAAGCGCAAGCGCGACGAACTGTTGGCCCGCATGAAGGTTATTCAGGATTTGCAGGGTAAAAGGCCTGTCATTGTTCGAGTTTTTGATGAATTAGTTCGAACACTTCCCGACGGTTTGTTCTATACAGAGTTAAAGAAAGCGGGCGAAAAAGTCGACATCGTTGGTATGGCCGAATCGAACAGTCGAATCTCATCTCTAATGCGCCAATTCGAGGATTCCGATTGGTTCGCCAATCCGAACCTGTCCAATGTTTCCGCGGCGGACAATCAACGTGCTGGGTACAGTCAGTTTAATCTGTCGGTGCAACAGAAAACCCCAGAGCCCGAAGGGGAGGATAAGAAATGAGCCTCGCGGACTCACTGAAAAGTTTGAACGAATTCGATATCAATGACCTTGATGTCAATAACGCGGGAATCTGGCCCGCTCCGATCAAGGCCATAGTTGTCCTTATTATTATTGGCTTGATCGTCGGTGGTGGTTATTGGTTCTTGATTAAGGATCAATACGGTCGACTGGCGCAGGTTGAGAAGACAGAGCAGGATCTCCGTCAGAAATATGAACAGAAAGCCTATCAGGTCGCGAATCTGGAGGTGTTCAAGGCTCAAATGGCGGAGATGGAAGAAACGTTTGGGGCATTGGTTCGCCAATTGCCAAGTGAAACAGAGGTTCCGGGTCTGCTGGAGGATATTACCAATACGGCGCTGGGAAGTGGTCTGTCACTGCAGGAAGTAAAGCTGCAGTCTGAGCAGAGACGGGATTTTTACGCAGAGCTGCCGATCAATATCCGCGTGTCCGGTTCCTACCACGAATTAGCATCTTTTGTGAGCAGCGTTGCAAGCCTCCCTCGGATTGTGACTTTGCATGATTTGACCATACAACCAACTGACGGTGATGGTGATCGGCTGAATATGCAGGTGCTTGCCAAGACCTACCGTTACCGGGCTGGAGAATAAGCATGAGTATGATGCATGCAGGTAAGGCCTGGCTGGGTGTTTGTTTGGTTTCTATGTTGACAGCTTGCTCGCAGGGTAGTGGCTTTTCGGATCTCGATAGGTTCATGGCGGATACGCGCGCTAAGCCCAGAGGCTTCGTAGAGCCGCTTCCTGAGTTCAAGGCTTACGAGGCTTTTAGTTATTCCGCGGCAGATCGTCGGGCACCCTTCGAGCCACCGGTTGAAGTTCAACTGACCATGGTGGACGAGCAACCGGTCAGCAACGTCGAGCCGAACCTGGATCGTCCGCGAGAAGTTCTTGAGAATTTTGATCTTAAAGAACTCGACATGGTCGGGACCTTGCAGGGCGCGTCAGGAAATCTGTTTGCCCTCATTCAGGATGAGGTTGGCGGCATTCACAGAGTGCGTGCCGGAAATTATATGGGGCAGAACTACGGCCGCGTTATCGGCGTGAACGAAACGCGGATTGAGTTAATTGAGATCGTTCCCAATGGCCGGGGTGGATGGGTTGAGCGTCCACGCTCCCTGACACTGGACGAAGAAGAGGGCTAAGGAGCGGCAGAATGAACAATGATAGAACCATGCACGAACAAAAAAGTTTGGGATCGAGGCTAGCGATGTTTAAAAAACTCAATGTATACGTCGGCGTGATTGCTTTTGGGTTGTTATCCGGCCTGGCCAATGCGGTCACGCTGGAAGACGTGTCGTTTTCGTCGCTGCCTGGAGACCGGCTGGAAGTGAAGTTGGCCTTTGATGGTCAACCGCCGGAGCCAACGGGGTACACGATTGAGCGTCCGGCCCGCATTGCCGTTGACCTGAAAGATACGGAGAACGGTCTTGGAAGCCGAAGCATTCCACTTGGTTCTGGCAATGCTCAGAGCATGACGGTGGTTGAAACCAAGGATCGTACTCGATTGATTTTCAACCTCGTAGAGTTAGTGCCCTACGACACCGTTCGAAGCGGCAACTCACTGGTCATGACCTTGGGTGCTGAAGGATCGGGCCAGTCGGTTAGCGTTGCCTCGTCTACCTCATCCTCACAGCGCTCCGAATCATCGCAGCGTTCAGATTCACTCGCAGGCGTTGATTTTCGCCGGGGCAAAAACGGCGAAGGTCGAGTCATCGTCGACCTGGGTAGTGAAAGTACCCCTGTTGATTTGTCTGAGCTGGGAGGGAAGATTCGTCTGACCATGTCGGGTATCTCGGTGCCAGAAAGTCTGCGTCGCCGTCTCGATGTGACCGACTTTGCAACACCTGTCACTCGCATTGATACGTTCGTTCAGGACGGCAACGCGGTCGTTGAAATTCGGCCCGAGGGTAATTACGACTATATTGCTTACCAGTCTGGAAGCCAGTTCACGGTCAGTGTTGAGCAACTGACAGAGCAGGAAGCTGAATCCCGTCGTGAAGAAAAGTTCCCGTATACGGGCGAAAAGCTGTCGCTGAATTTTCAGGACATTGAAGTGCGCTCTGTTCTGCAGTTGATTGCAGACTTTACCGGGCTGAATCTGGTGGCCAGTGACACTGTGGGTGGCAGCATTACTCTGAGGCTGCAAAACGTACCCTGGGATCAGGCGCTGGATTTAATCCTCAAGACCAAGGGGCTAGACAAGCGCCAGATTGGTAACGTCCTGTTGGTAGCGCCTGCTGATGAAATTGCCGCGCGAGAAAAACTGGAGCTGGAAACCAACAAGCAGATTGCAGAGCTTGCGCCGGTGCGCCTTGATATCATCCAAGTAAATTATGCCAAAGCGGCGGATGTCGTGGCATTGATCGAGGCCGACAAAGAGCTGATTACCGACCGCGGCTTTGTTTCCTCCGACGTCCGCACCAACACTGTCAGCGTTCGTGAAACTGCCGAGAAGTTGGAAGAGATTCGTAGGCTGGTATCTACCTGGGATGTCCCCGTTCGCCAGGTTTCCATTGAGGCTCGTATTGTTCGTGCTCAAACCAATGTTGCCGAGGACCTTGGTATTCGCTGGGGCGGCGCGGCATATGATGTAAGCGGCGATAACGTTTTTGCAGTAGGTGGTTCACAAAGCGCTGTTGAGGAAGCTCGTCAGGCCGCCGGAGGAACTAACAACACAATTACTTTCCCGGGTGCGCTTGCGGTGGATCTGGGGGTTACGGGTGAAGGCGCCTCCTCGTTCGCTATCGGTTGGGGCAGCGATGACTTCCTGGTTGATCTCGAACTCTCCGCGCTGGAAAGCGACGGTCAGGCAGAGGTTGTATCACAGCCGCGAGTTGTGACAGCGGATCGCCAAACGGCTTCGATCAAGTCGGGTGAAGAGATCCCGTATCAGGAGGCGTCGTCCAGCGGTGCGACATCGGTATCCTTCAAGGAAGCAGTGCTGTCCCTCGAAGTGACGCCGCAGATAACTCCGGACGATAAGATCATCATGGATCTGGTGGTGAATCAGGACAGCCGTGGTGAAGTCACCGCAGGTATTCCGTCCATCAATACCAACGAGGTAACGACTCAGGTTCTGGTTGGCAACGGCGAGACGGTAGTGCTCGGTGGCATCTTCCAGTCTGAAGTTGCTACCCAAACCACCAAGACACCGTTCCTTGGTGACATTCCGTACCTGGGCCGGCTGTTCAAGCGGACAGAGCATGTTGATGAGCGCAGCGAACTGCTGATCTTCATCACGCCGAAGATTCTGAAGAACGATCTGATTCGTTAAGACGGTCTGAGGTTAGAAAAACCGCCGGGTAAAAACCGGCGGTTTTTTTGTGCCTGTAAATCCCCGAAATCGCGCCTGAAATTTAGGTAATCACAAGCCCTGTGATATTCTCACTCGCCTGAACACACTCGAGCTGAACGATATGTCTTTGCCCAAACGCGTTGTCCTGGTGGGTCCTATGGGGGCCGGAAAGAGTACGATTGGCCGTATGCTCGCCAAGGAGTTGGGCTACCAGTTTCTGGATTCCGATCGAATCATCGAGGAGCGGTGCGGGGCGAACATCCCGTGGATTTTCGATGTTGAGGGTGAGGACGGTTTTCGAACGCGGGAAACCAGCATGCTCGAGGAGCTCTCACAGCAATCTGGCACGGTCCTGGCCACCGGCGGTGGGGCCATCATGCGAGCGGAGAACCGTTCGCTGCTCAAACACGACGCCGTCGTGGTTTACCTGAGGACCTCGATTGAACAGCAGGTGGAGCGAACCCGGAAAGATCGCAACCGGCCATTGCTGCAGAATGATGATCCGGAGGCGGTACTTCGTAAATTGTTCGCCGTCCGGGATCCGCTCTATACCGAACTCGCGGACATCACCATGTACACCGACCGAAAGAGCCCGCGATTGGTTGTGCGCCAACTGGTCAACCGGCTAAACCCCCGAACTCCCCGGCATAAGCGCCAGATTCGTAAAGAGGGACGAAATCATGTCTGACACCGTTCGCAAACTGACCGTAGATCTGGGAGATCGAAGCTATCCGATCCTAATCGGCAAGGGGTTGCTCGGTAAGGTTGATCTTACGGAACAGGTGGTTGGCAGTCAGGTGATGATTGTCACCAATGACGCTGTGGCGCCTCTTTATCTGGAGCAGGCTAGCGCCTGCTTTCCTGGTAAGGCGATCGATACCGTGGTGTTGCCGGATGGTGAAAAGTTCAAAGACTGGCAGACCCTGAATCGGATCTTCGACGGTCTGCTGGAGAACCGACACAATCGTAAAACCACGTTGGTTGCCCTCGGCGGCGGCGTGGTTGGAGATATGACCGGGTTTGCAGCGGCCTGCTATCAGCGTGGCGTACCCTTTATTCAAATGCCAACGACCCTGCTGTCCCAGGTGGACTCCTCGGTTGGCGGGAAAACCGGCATCAACCACCCCTTGGGTAAAAACATGGTGGGTGCGTTCCATCAGCCAGAAATGGTTCTGATCGACACCGATACTCTGCAGACACTGCCGGCCAGAGAAGTCATGGCCGGGCTGGCCGAGGTCATTAAATACGGCCTGATTCGGGACCTGGCATTCCTGGAGTGGCTGGAAGAGAACATGGACGCTCTTGCAAGCCTGGATGCCGGCGCGATTGCCGAGGCCATTCTACGTTCCTGTGCCTGCAAGGCCGAGGTGGTGGCGAAAGACGAACGTGAAGGTGGCTTGAGGGCTATTTTGAATCTCGGCCACACTTTTGGTCACGCGATCGAGACGTTCGCCGGCTATGGAAACTGGTTGCATGGAGAGGCCGTAGGCACAGGTATGATCATGGCGGCCGACCTCTCTGCGCGCGAGGGCATGATTAGTCCAGAAGCCAGGGACCGGGCCGTTGCGCTGATCCGTCGTGCAGGATTGCCTGATCTACCGCCGACTGACATGACACCTGATGATTTCATGAATCTCATGGCCGTGGACAAGAAGAACGTTGATGGCCGGTTACGACTGGTGCTTCTCAAGGATCTCGGCAAAGCAATCGTGACTGACGAGGCGTCCGCGGAACATATCAACGCAACCCTCGTCGCATTCTGTCGATGATTTGAACGGTGGCGCTGGCAGGAACGGTTAGGCAAGACAGCAGGGACGGGGTGTGACTGAAGATCGCTTGAACAGTACAGATGGCGGAGGATTGTTTCCGCGCCTCCAGGAGCGTTATGGCTTCCGAGCCAATCCTCTGGAGCAGGAGACGCCGTTTTTTCCGGATGCGATGCGACATCATGCCCTGGAGACTCTCCGGCACCTCTGTGGTTTCGGAGATATGGCCCTGCTTCTGACCGGGGCGCCGGGTTCAGGGAAAACCCGCCTATTGACCGAGCTGGTCCGAAGTGAGTCGGCACGGCTTGAGTTTCATCGTCTGCCCGTCTCGGCCCTTGCCGGCTCGCGAGCGCTGGCCAACGCGCTCAAGGAGATTGCACCTTCGTCCTTCCATTCCAATCAAGGACCCAGAGAGGCGGTTTACAGCTTTTTCCGCTGGTCGGAAGCCAAGGCTCGCAAAGGCCAGCGAATGGTGTTGCTGCTTGATGACGCTGATCGGGCGCCGCCTGAATTGTTGAAGCTTTTGCTGGCGGGCTTTCTGGCGGCTGAGCGCGGGGTCGCCGCGGTGCCTGTGTTTACGGGCAATGACGAGTTGGTTGCTCACCTTGGGCTGGACCCTGTATCCGCCAATGTTCACCAGGTTCATTTGCGCCCGCTGACCCAGCAAGAGATCTACTCATACCTCGAGCCACGAATTCAATCGGTCGGTGGCAGAGTCAGCGAGTTGCTGAGTCCTGCGCGGATTTCCCGCATGCATTCGCTCAGTCAAGGAAGTTTTGGGCGGTTGAAACGGGTTACGCCCGGGGTTTGGCTGGATATGGTGTCGTCGGCATCGTCTGCGAGCACCCGCTTTTTCCCGCCGTTGAGTCGGTTTGGCTGGCCAGCGCTGGCACTTGCGCTTTTGGCTGGGTCCTGGTGGTTTGTTTCGAACCAGTACGACGATTCCCTGGCCAGCAACGCGACACCTGCTGGACAGCCTGAGCCCGTGCGCAAGAGCATTACCATCGGACCGGAAGTGCCGGAATCCGACGACAGCATTCCATTGCCGGAACCGATTATCGATACTGCTCCAGAGCCAGAGCCAGAGCCAGAGCCAGAGCCAGAGCCAGAGCCAGAGCCAGAGCCAGAGCCAGAGCCAGAGCCAGAGCCAGAGCCAGAGCCAGAGCCAGAGCCAGAGCCCCCATTTACACCGCAAAACGCAGCCCGCTTTGTGCCGTTGGCAGAGCTGGAAGGGCGGGGTGCCTGGACCATACAGCTGGTGGCGGGCAACCTTGAGCAAACCGCGCTGAATGTTCTGCGGCAGTACCCGGAATTGTCTGAAGCCATCTATACCAGAGGTGAACGACAGGGCGAGCCGTGGTTTATGGTATTCTATGGTCGATACCCGACCAAGGATGCTGCCAAGCAGGCAGCTGCGAACCTGCCGGAATCCCTACGAAAACGGTCACCCTGGGTCAGGACCACCAACGGCCTCTAGCGGTGCTCGGCGCCCCGGATTTCGGTGATTTTGGCACCGGCCGCCTGGGAATGGCGGCAATTGATCCCCAAAATAGTCCCGCTCTCATTTGAGTACGTATTTCTACGTGTGTAAAATGATCAGCCCCCATTTTCAGTGTTGAAGGGTGGTTGTAAGGCTGAGTCCTGTTTAACCCTTTGATTGAAAAGCATTTCTACGCGAGAGAACGCTTATGATGACAGGTTTGTATCATCCCGAAGAATTCAGGGACAACTGCGGCTTCGGTCTGATTGCTCACATGAAAGGTGAGACCAGCCACAAGTTGTTGCAAACTGCCATCGAGTCGCTGACCTGCATGACCCACCGTGGTGGTATCGCTGCAGACGGAAAAACCGGCGATGGTTGTGGCCTCCTGATCCAAAGCCCGGACGCCTTTCTGAAGAAGGCGGCCAAGGCAGCGTTTGGCAAAGAGCCGGGCGATCTGTTTGCAGTTGGCCAGGTATTTTTGAACCCGGACGAAACCAAAGCGGCCGCCGGCAAGGCAGCCATCGAGAAGCGCCTGACGGAACAAGGTCTGGACATCATGGGCTGGCGGGAAGTCCCGGTTGATGACAGCTGCCTCGGCCCCATGGCTCTGGACTGCCTGCCGCGCATCGAGCAGGTCTTTGTCGTGCCGAATGGCAAGGCTGAGAAAGATTTTGCGATCAGCCTGTTTGTGGGACGTCGCCACGCCGAGCGTGACATGGTCGACGATTCTGAGTTCTACATATGCAGCCTGTCCCATCGGACGCTGGCCTACAAAGGTCTGATGATGCCGGCGGACCTGGCCAATTTCTACAAGGATCTGGGCGACCCGGATCTGGAAACCGCCATCTGCGTCTTCCACCAGCGTTTCTCCACCAACACCGCGCCGCGCTGGCCGCTGGCTCAGCCGTTCCGCTACCTGGCCCACAACGGTGAGATCAACACCATCGACGGGAACCGGAACTGGGCGATCGCCCGGGCCGCGAAATTCAGCTCCCCCGACCTGCCGGATCTGCAAACCTTGCAGCCGCTGGTGAACCTGACCGGCTCCGACTCCTCCAGCATGGACAATATGCTGGAAGTGTTGCTGGCCGGCGGTGTCGACCTGTTCCGCGCCGTGCGGATGATGATCCCGCCCGCCTGGCAGAATGTGGACAGCATGGATTCCGAGCTCCGTGCCTTCTATGAATACAACTCCATGCACATGGAGCCGTGGGATGGGCCTGCCGGGCTGGTAATGTCCGATGGCCGTTATGCCGTCTGCATGCTGGACCGGAACGGTCTTCGCCCGGCCCGCTGGGTCATCACCAAGGATGACTTCATCACCCTGGCTTCCGAGATTGGTACTTACGATTACCAGCCAGATGACGTGGTGGCCAAAGGACGTGTTGGCCCGGGCCAGATGCTGGCCATTGATACCGAGTCCGGTGAAGTCCTTCACACCAAAGACATCGATCAGCGCCTTAAGTCTGCCCAGCCGTACAAGCGGTGGTTGCGTGAGAAGGCGCTGCGGGTTGAAACCACGCTGAATCAGGACACCCCTGAATTCAAGCTTATGGATGCGGACGAGCTGTTGGTGCACCAGAAGATGTTCATGGTGTCCTTCGAGGAGCGTGACCAGGTTCTGCGGCCTCTGGCCGAAAATGGTCAGGAAGCGGTCGGTTCCATGGGTGATGACACCCCCATGGCGGTGCTGTCCAGCAAGGTAAGGCACGTGGCCGATTACTTCCGCCAGAAGTTTGCCCAGGTAACCAACCCGGCGATTGACCCGTTGCGCGAGTCTATCGTTATGTCCCTGGAAACCTGCATCGGTGCTGAACGGAACGTGTTTGAGGAATCCGCGGATCACGCCGACCGGATCATCCTCACCACCCCGGTGCTGTCACCGGCGAAATTCCTCAAGATCACCAACAACGATCGGCCTGGCTTCGAAGTGGCAAGGATCTCCATGAGCTACCGGCCCGAACAAGGTCTGGAGCAAGCGATCCGCAACGTTTGCGAAGAAGCGGAGCAGGCGGTGCGCAACGGCAAGGTGATCCTGGTGCTGTCGGACAAAGACCTGAAAGAGGGTGAGCTGCCGGTCAGCGCCATGATGGCCACCGGTGCCGTCCACCACCACCTGGTCGCCAAAGGGCTGCGCTGTGATTCCAACTTGCTGATCGAGACCGGCTGGGCCCGGGATCCGCACCATTTTGCCGTGCTGTTCGGCTTCGGTGCGACTGCCGTATATCCGTATCTCGCATACCAGGTCTTGAACGATCTCATCCGTACCGGCGAGCTGCTGATGGATCCGATCGAGGCCAAGAACAACTACCGCAAAGGCATCAACAAGGGGCTGTTGAAGATCCTCTCGAAGATGGGCATCTCCACCATGACCTCCTATCGTGGGGCTCAGCTGTTCGAGGCCATTGGTCTGGCGGACGATGTGGTCGATCTTTGCTTCAAGGGTGTTCCCAGCCGCATCCAGGGGGCCGGTTTCTACGATTTCCAGCAGGACCAGGAGCAGCTTGCCAGTGTTGCCTGGAAGCCTCGTAAACCCCTGTCTCAGGGTGGTTTGCTGAAATACGTGCACGGCCAGGAATACCATGCCTTCAATCCGGACGTGGTCGCCAAGCTTCAGGAGGCCGTGATCAGTGGTGATTATGGTCACTACCAAGAATACGCCGGTCTGGTAAACGAGCGCCCGGTATCGACGCTTCGGGATCTGCTGGGTTTCCGGAAGGACCTTCAGGCCATCGACCTGTCTGAAGTGGAATCCGTGGACAAGATTTTCCCGAGGTTCGATTCTGCTGCGATGTCGCTGGGTGCACTGTCACCGGAAGCCCATGAGGCTCTGGCGGTGGCCATGAACACCCTGGGTGGTCGTTCCAATTCCGGCGAAGGTGGCGAAGACCCGGCCCGATACGGCACCAATAAGCGGTCCAAGATCAAGCAGGTGGCTTCTGGCCGTTTCGGCGTCACCGCCGAATACCTGCGTAGTGCCGATGTTATGCAGATCAAAGTGGCCCAGGGCGCCAAGCCTGGCGAAGGTGGGCAGCTACCGGGCGGTAAGGTGAATGACCTGATCGCTCGCCTGCGCTACTCGGTACCGGGCGTTACACTGATTTCGCCGCCGCCACACCACGATATCTACTCCATCGAAGATCTGGCGCAGCTTATTTTTGACCTTAAACAGGTCAACCCGCAGGCGCTGGTCTCGGTGAAGCTGGTGTCCGAGCCGGGCGTCGGTACCATTGCCGCCGGTGTCGCCAAGGCGTACGCGGATCTGATTACCGTGTCCGGCTACGACGGCGGTACCGCGGCCAGTCCGCTGACGTCCATTCGCTACGCTGGTTCCCCATGGGAGCTTGGCTTGACCGAAACCCAACAAGCTCTGCGGGCCAACGATCTGCGTGGCAAGATCCGCCTGCAGACCGACGGCGGTATCAAGACCGGCCTGGATGTGGTCAAAGGCGCGATTCTCGGCGCCGAGAGTTTCGGTTTTGGTACCACGCCGATGGTGGCGCTGGGCTGCAAGTACCTGCGGATCTGTCACCTGAACAACTGCGCCACCGGTGTTGCCACCCAGAACGATCACCTGCGGGAAGAGCACTTCAAGGGCACCGTCGAGATGGCGATGAACTTCTTCCGCTTTGTCGCGGAGGAAACCCGCGAGTGGATGGCCAAGCTGGGTGTGCGCAGCCTGGAAGAGCTGGTTGGTCGTGTCGATCTGCTCGAGCGACTGCCCGGCAACACCGAGCGTCAGAAGAAGCTGGATTTGAGCCGTCTGCTGTCGAATGACCACATTCCTGCAGAAAAGCCGCAGACCTGCCAAGTCGAGCGTAACCATCCGTTTGACCAAGGCACCCTGGCCGAGCAGATGGTTCAGGACATTTCGTCCTCGATTGCTAACAAGTCTGGCGGCGCCTGGTCCTACCGGGTCACCAACTGCGACCGCTCCATCGGCGCCCGTTTGTCCGGCGAGATCGCAGGACAGCATGGCAATCAGGGCATGGTCGATGCGCCGATTACCCTGGACCTGACCGGTACCGCCGGCCAGAGTTTCGGGGTCTGGAACGTGGGTGGTCTGAACCTGATCCTCGAGGGCGATGCCAACGACTACGTGGGTAAAGGCATGACCGGCGGTAAGCTGGTGGTCAAACCGCCCCGTGGCAGCAGCTTCAAGACCCAGGAAACGTCCATCGTCGGCAACACCTGTCTGTACGGGGCGACTGGCGGCAAGCTGTTTGCCGCTGGTACGGCGGGTGAGCGTTTTGCGGTCCGAAATTCCGGCGCTCATGCGGTCGTGGAGGGTGCTGGCGATCACTGCTGTGAATACATGACCGGTGGCCTGGTCACCGTGCTAGGAACGACCGGCCATAACTTTGGTGCTGGCATGACGGGCGGTTTCGCCTACGTGCTGGATCAGAACAACACCTTCGTGGACAAGTACAATCATGAACTCGTCGAGATCCAGCGGATTTCGAGTGAAGACATGGAGTCTTACCGCAACCACTTGCGTGGCGTGATCCGTGAGCACATCTCGGAGACCGGGAGCGCGTGGGCGGAGCACATTCTTGAGAATTTCGACGACTACATCGGCCGTTTCTGGCTGGTTAAACCCAAGGCTGCCAACCTCCGCAGCCTGCTGGCCAGCACCCGGGCACGTCCGGAATAAACCTGCCTGGGTCAAGAACAGGGTTAGGGGCGGCTGTCAGGGCGCCCCAGTCGAAATTGAGCTGATGAGAGCACCATGATGAAAGAAAGACTGAGTAACGACTTCCAGTTTGTCGAAGTAGGGCGGGTCGACCCAAAGAAGGTCCCGGCCAAAAAGCGTAAGAAGGAATTTGGCGAAATCTACCACCCGTTCACGGCAGACAGTGCGTCTTCCCAGTCGCACCGCTGCCTGGCGTGTGGCAACCCCTACTGTGAGTGGAAGTGCCCAGTTCACAACTACATTCCCAACTGGCTGAAGCTGGTGTCCGAAGGCAACATCATGCGCGCGGTGGAGCTGTGCCACCAGACCAACTCGCTGCCAGAAGTCTGCGGCCGGGTATGCCCGCAGGACCGGCTGTGTGAGGGCGCCTGCACCCTCAACGACGGCTACGGCGCCGTGACCATCGGGTCGGTTGAAAAATACATCACCGACACCGCCTTTGCCCTCGGCTGGAAGCCAGACATGTCCGCCGTCAAGTGGACCGACAAGAAGGTCGCTGTGATCGGCGCTGGCCCGGCGGGCCTTGGCTGTGCCGACGTGCTGGTGCGCAACGGCGTCAAGCCGGTGGTTTTCGACATCTACCCGGAAATTGGCGGCTTGCTGACCTTCGGCATCCCCGAGTTCAAGCTTGAGAAGTCGGTCATGACCCGTCGTCGCAAGGTCTTCGAAGAAATGGGTGTTGAATTCCGCCTGTCTACTGAGGTGGGCAAGGACGTCATGCTGCAGGATGTCATTGATGACTACGACGCCGTGTTCATGGGTATGGGCACCTACACCTACATGAAGGGTGGTTTCCCGGGTGAGAACTTGCCGGGGGTCTACGACGCGCTGCCGTTCCTAGTGTCCAACGTCAATCGCCGCCTCGGCTTTGAGAAGGACGCCTCCGAGTTTATCGACATGAAAGGCAAGCGTGTGGTGGTTCTGGGTGGCGGGGACACCGCCATGGATTGCAACCGCACCTCAATCCGCCAGCAGGCCGAAAGCGTTACCTGCGCTTACCGTCGTGACGAAGAGAACATGCCGGGCTCCCGCCGCGAAGTGGCCAATGCGAAAGAAGAGGGTGTGAAGTTCCTGTTCAACCGTCAGCCCATTGCCATCATTGGTGAGGATCAGGTCGAAGGCGTCAAAGTGGTATCGACACAGTTGGGCGAGCCGGATGAAAACGGCCGCCGCCGGCCGGAAGTGGTACCTGGCAGCGAGGAAGTGATTCCCGCGGACGCGGTGCTGGTGGCCTTCGGTTTCCGCCCGAGCCCGGCCGATTGGTTCGATGAGCTTGAAGTGGGCACCGATGACTCCGGCCGTGTGTCGGCTCCGGAGGAGTCGGACTTTGCGTTCCAGACCAGCAATCCGAAGATCTTCGCCGGTGGTGATATGGTCCGCGGTTCCGACCTGGTCGTAACCGCTATCTGGGAAGGTCGCCAGGCCGCTGAAGGCATCATGGACTACCTCGATATCTGAGTGCCGGTTTGATCCGGATCAGAGGGGCGGCTTCCTAAGGGTATGCCGCCCTTTTTTATTGTGGCGAACGGGGTATCATTGCTCCCCATTCGATTCGACCATTTACAGACTGAGAACGCTGGATTATCTATGACCGAGCTGAAGAACGATCGCTTCCTGCGCGCACTCATGCGCCAGCCCGTGGACCGCACGCCCGTATGGATGATGCGCCAGGCCGGGCGCTACCTGCCGGAGTACCGGGCTACCCGTGCCAAGGCCGGCGATTTTCTCAGCCTGTGCAAGAACACACCGCTGGCCTGTGAGGTGACGTTGCAGCCCTTGGAGCGGTTCCCTCTGGATGCGGCGATTCTGTTCTCCGATATTCTGACCATCCCCGATGCCCTGGGGCTGGGTCTGTATTTCGAAACCGGCGAAGGGCCCAAGTTCAAGCACACCATTCGCTCCGAGGCCGATGTCGCTGCGCTACCGACCCTGAAGGCGGAAGTAGATCTCGATTACGTGATGAACGCCGTGTCCACCATTCGTGGAGCGCTTAATGGCAGCGTACCGCTGATCGGGTTCTCCGGCAGCCCGTGGACTCTGGCCACCTACATGATCGAGGGAAGCTCCTCCAAGGATTTCCGCGAGGCGAAGAAGCTGATGTACGGCCAGCCCGAGGTCATGCACCGACTGCTGGATCATCTGGCTGATTCGGTTATCGACTACCTCAATGGCCAGATCAAGGCCGGTGCCCAAGTGGTGCAGATCTTCGATACCTGGGGCGGCGTGCTCAGCAGCTGGGCCTACGAAGAATTCTCCCTGCGCTATATGAAGAAAATCGTCGACGGTCTGATCCGCGAGCGCGAGGGGCGTCATATTCCGGTGATCCTGTTCACCAAGAACGGCGGCCAGTGGCTCGAATCCATCGCGGATTCCGGTGCCGATGCGGTTGGTCTCGACTGGACCACCGACATCGGCAATGCCCGTGCCCGCGTTGGAGATCGGGTAACCCTGCAGGGCAACATGGACCCGGCCATGCTATACGCACCGCCGGCCCGCATTCGTGAAGAAGTGGCTGACATCCTGCGTCGCTTTGGCACTGGCCCTGGCCATGTGTTTAACCTGGGGCACGGAATTACTCCGGACGTGGACCCGGAGCATGCCAAGGCGTTCATTGAGGCAGTTGTTGAGCTGAGTCCTGAGTACCATCGTTGAGCTTTGAGGCCCTAGCCTTTGAGATTAGGTGCAAAAGCCGTTGAGGCGTCGGTTCCAAAAACCGCTACGAGCACATCCATGTGCGCTTGTTTCCGGCCATCCTTGGCCTCCACCATTTTTGGAACCGACGCCTAAACGACTTCTCCGAGCTATCAGTTATCTCCATCTTCAAAAGCCCTGGAATAGTTGGATGGGGCCTCCCGTCGGGTCTATAGTCAGATAAAACAAGACCAATGGAAGGAGCCTATCTTGGCCACGCAAGCCCCCGAAAAGCGCCGATTTCACCGCATCGAGTTTGACGCTCCTTGTGAACTGCATTGCCTGGACAGTAATTGGCCGACAGAGGTCTTGGATATCTGTCTGAAGGGTGTGTTAGTAAAGCGGCCGGAGGGGTGGGATGTTCCGCTTAGGCAGCCGTGCGAAGTAACCATCCACCTGAACGATAACGAAGCGGCCATCGTAATGGCGGTTGAGTTGCGGCATGTGGAGGAGCATCGTTTAGGCTTCAAGTGCCAGTACATCGATCTGGACAGTGCGGCTCACCTAAAACGACTTGTTGAACTTAATTTGGGCGACCAAGCATTACTTGAGAGGGAATTCGCTCATCTGATCGACTGACGATTTTTGGCTATTGGAAGGCCGGCTCCGGATCAGTTAACCGACCTCGCCGTTAACTCCCTGCTGAGGAGGTCTAGAGTTCCTCCAGTGCGGATAACGCATCACTCAACTTGGTCACCGGAATCACCTTCATGCCCTGAATGTCCTTACGAGGCGCATTGGCTTTCGGAACAAGTGCACGAGTGAAGCCGTGCTTGGCGGCCTCATAAATGCGTTCCTGACCACTCGGCACTGGTCGTATCTCGCCGGACAAACCAACCTCGCCAAAGATCACCAGATCCTGGGGCAGGGCGCGGTCGCGGAATGAGGACACAATGGCGGCCAGTAGGGCCAGATCGGCGCTGGTTTCCGCTACCTTTACGCCCCCGACCACGTTCACGAACACATCCTGATCGGACACGTGCATGCCGCCGTGGCGATGCAAGACCGCCAACAGCATGGCCAAGCGGTTCTGATCCAGGCCAACGGCCACCCGCCGGGGGTAGCCACCTTGGGCCATGTCGACCAAAGCCTGGATTTCCACCAGCATCGGGCGCGTGCCTTCCCAGACCACCATCACCACCGAGCCAGGCGCGGCGTCTTCGCCGCGGTTCAGAAAGATGGCGCTGGGGTTCTTCACTTCCTTCAGGCCCTGTTCCAGCATCGCGAACACGCCCAACTCGTTGACCGCGCCAAACCGGTTCTTGATGCCCCGGAGAGTGCGGTAGCGGCTGTCGCTGGAGCCTTCCAGCAGAATTGAGCAGTCGATCATGTGTTCAAGGACTTTTGGGCCAGCGAGGCTGCCGTCTTTGGTCACGTGGCCCACCAGGAACAGAATGGTGCCAGTTTGCTTGGCAAACCGGGTGAGGTAGGCCGCACTCTCGCGGACCTGGGATACGGAACCGGGAGCAGACTCGATGTCTGCCATGTGCATGACCTGAATACTGTCCACCACCAGAATGCGCGGCTTTTCCGATTCCGCGACCTGCATGACCCGTTCCACGCTGGTCTCCGACAGCATCTTCAGGTCGCTGGTCGGCAGCCCCAGGCGCTTGGCGCGCATGGCTACCTGTTGCAGGGACTCCTCACCGGTGACGTACAGCGCGGGCACGCTGGCGGCCAGATGACAAACCGCCTGCAGCAGCAGGGTGCTCTTGCCGGCGCCGGGATGGCCGCCCATCAGTACAGCGGAGCCCTCTACCAGGCCACCGCCCAGCACTCGGTCGAACTCCTGCATGCCCGAACTGATGCGGGGCTGCTCGGCCAGGCTGACGTCGTCCAGGCTCTGGATTTCCGACAGGCTGCCGGCAAAGCCCTCGAAGCGAGCGCCCCGGGCACCTTTGCCGTTACTGCTGACGCCGCGGACTTCGCTGACGGTGTTCCAGGCCTGGCAGGACGTGCATTGGCCCTGCCACTTGGAGTAGTCTGCACCGCACTCGGTGCAGACAAAGGCGGTTTTGGGTTTCGCCATCAGGCCAGCTTCTTGTACTTCATGCGCTGGGGCACCATGGCGGAATCCCCCTTGCGCTTCTTGTGGTCCTCATCGTATTCGCTGAAGTTGCCCTCGAAGTACACCACCTCGCCATCATCCTCAAACGCCAGGATGTGGGTGGCTACCCGGTCGAGGAACCAGCGGTCGTGCGAGATCACCAGGGCGGCGCCGGGGAAGTTCAGCAGCGCCTCTTCCAGCGCCCGCAGGGTTTCCACGTCCAGGTCGTTGGTCGGTTCGTCCAGCATCAGGACGTTGCCGCCCTGCTTGAGCAGTTTTGCCAGGTGCAGGCGGTTACGTTCACCACCGGACAGGTCGGCGACGCGCTTCTGCTGGTCGCTGCCCTTGAAGTTGAAGCGCCCGACGTAGGCCCGGGACGGGGTTTCGTAGTTGCCCACCTTGATGATGTCGTTGCCGTCGGAGAGTTCTTCCCAGACCGTTTTGCTGCCATCCAGGTCGCGCATCTGGTCTACATAGGCCAGTTCTACGGTTTCACCGACCACGATGTCACCCGCATCCGGCTTGTCGTAGCCGCCGATCATCTTGAACAGGGTGGATTTACCGGCGCCGTTGCCACCAATGATGCCAACGATGGCGCCCGGCGGCACGCTGAAGGACACGTCTTCGTAGAGCAGGCGATCATCGAAGGATTTGGTGATGCCATCTACCTCGATCACTTTGTTGCCCAGGCGTGGTCCGGGCGGGATGTACAGTTCGTTGGTTTCGTTACGCTTCTGGAATTCCTGGGAACTCATCTCCTCGAAGCGGGCCAGGCGGGCCTTGCTCTTGGACTGACGGCCCTTGGCGTTACTGCGAACCCATTCCAGTTCCTGCTTGACCGCTTTCTGGTGTGACGCTTCCTGTTTGGATTCCATCTCCAGGCGCTTTTCCTTGTTCTCCAGCCACTGACTGTAGTTGCCTTCAAACGGGATGCCCTGACCGCGATCCAGCTCCAGAATCCAGCCGGCGACGTTATCGAGGAAGTAACGGTCGTGGGTGATGGCAACCACGGTGCCCTCATAGTCGTGCAGGAAGCGTTCAAGCCAGGCTACCGACTCGGCGTCCAGGTGGTTGGTGGGCTCGTCCAGCAGCAGCATGTCTGGGCCAGACAGCAGCAGCCTGCACAGCGCCACACGGCGACGCTCACCACCGGACAGGTTAGTGACTTTTTGGTCCCAGGCGGGCAGGCGAAGGGCGTCGGCCGCCACTTCCATCTTACGCTCAATGTCGTGACCGTCGGTGGCCTGGATCAGGGCTTCAAGCTCACCCTGCTTCTTGGCCAGGGCGTCAAAGTCTGCATCCGGTTCTGCGTAGGCGGCGTAAACCTTGTCCAGTTCCGCCAGGGCGTCATGAATGTTTGAGACCGCTTCGTCCACGATTTCCTTGACGGTTTTGGTCTCGTCGAGCTCGGGTTCCTGAGGCAGGTAGCCGACATTGATGCCGGGCTGCGGGCGGGCTTCGCCGATGTAATCCTGGTCAACGCCCGCCATAATCCGCAGGAGTGTGGATTTACCCGCACCATTCAGGCCGAGTACGCCGATCTTGGCGCCGGGGAAGAAGCTCAGGGAGATGTCTTTGAGGATTTCACGCTTGGGCGGGACCACTTTGCCCACGCGGTTCATGGAGTATACGTATTGGGCCATAACAGGGTAGGTCCTCTGTAGTATTCCGTATAAATCGGAGGTAAATAAAAGGAACTCGCAGATAAGCCCCGTAAGGTAGCGAAACCGGAAAACGATAGCAATTGAGGGAAAATCGCAAAGCGCGATGTGCCGGTTTGTCCGGAGGGCTTGAGGGCGCCATAAAAGATGATTTTTTACCCATTTGTAAGATAGAATAGCGGCCCAAAATTTCAGGGCGCCCACGGGGAATTTTTCAAATTCCCGGGCCAGCTAAGCACATAGAGGCAGCGCATCCATGTTTAATCGTGAAATGAAAATCGCCGGCTTTGATGACGAACTCTGGAACGCCATGCAGGCTGAGGAGAAACGTCAGGAAGCACACATCGAGCTGATTGCATCCGAAAACTACACCAGTCCACGCGTCATGGAAGCGCAGGGTAGCCTGCTGACCAACAAATACGCCGAGGGGTATCCGGGCAAGCGCTACTACGGTGGCTGCGAGTTTGTGGACATCGCTGAGGACCTGGCCATTGAGCGTGCCAAGGAGCTGTTTGGCGCTGCCTATGCCAACGTGCAGCCGCATTCCGGCTCCCAGGCCAACTCGGCCGTGTTCATGGCGCTGCTGAAGCCCGGTGACACGGTGCTGGGCATGAGCCTGGCCCACGGTGGTCACCTGACCCACGGTGCCAGCGTTAACTTTTCCGGCAAGATTTACAACGCCGTACAGTACGGTCTGAACCCGGAAACCGGCCTGATCGATTACGACGACGTCGAAGCCCTGGCCCTGGAGCACAAGCCGAAGATGATCATTGCCGGCTTCTCCGCTTACTCTCAGGAGCTGGACTTTGCCCGCTTCCGCGCCATTGCCGACAAGGTCGGTGCCTACCTGTTCGTTGATATGGCCCACGTCGCTGGCCTGGTCGCTGCTGGCGTTTATCCGGATCCGGTCCCTCACGCCCATGTGGTTGCGACAACCACCCACAAGACCCTGCGCGGTCCTCGTGGCGGCCTGATCCTGGCCTGCGACGACGCGGACCTGCAGAAGAAGCTGAACTCTGCGGTGTTCCCCGGTGGCCAGGGTGGTCCATTGATGCATGTCATCGCCGCCAAGGCCATCTGCTTCAAGGAGGCCATGAGCGACGAGTTCAAGAGCTACCAGAAGCAAGTGGTCAAGAACGCCAGCGCCATGGCCCAGGTGTTTGTCGAGCGTGGATACGATGTGGTTTCCGGCGGCACCAAGAACCACCTGTTCCTGGTCAGTCTGATCAAGCAGGACATCACTGGTAAGGATGCGGACGCCGCACTCGGCCGTGCCCACATCACCGTTAACAAGAACGCGGTTCCCAACGATCCGCGCTCACCGTTCGTGACCTCTGGTCTGCGCATCGGTACACCGGCAATCACGACTCGTGGCTTCGGTGAATCCGAGAGCCGGGATCTGGCTGGCTGGATCTGCGACATCCTGGACAACCTCGAAGACGACGCTGTGAACGACCGTGTACGCGAGCAGGTGGCTGCTCTGTGTGCCCGCTTCCCGGTCTACGGCTAAACTACAGGCAAACCTGCCGGTTCCGGGGACAGCTCCATGTCTCCGTGCCGGCCGCTGCGCCGGAGCTTCAGATTATGCATTGTCCCTTCTGTGGTGAAGCAGATACCAAGGTAATCGACTCGCGCCTGGTGGCCGAGGGCGATCAGGTGCGTCGCCGTAGGGAGTGCCTGTCCTGCCATGAGCGGTTCACCACGTTTGAGAGCGCCGAACTGGTGATGCCCCGTGTGGTTAAGCAGGATGGAATTCGGCAGCCCTTCGATGAGGAAAAGCTGCGTTCCGGTATCATGAAGGCCCTGGAGAAGCGCCCGGTCAGCATTGAGCAGATTGACGCGGCGTTGAATCGCATCAAGTACCGTTTGCGGGCGACCGGCGAGCGGGAAATCAAGTCGATGCAGCTGGGCGAAGAGGTGATGACCGAGCTCCGGCAGCTCGATAAGGTCGCCTACGTGCGTTTTGCCTCTGTGTACCGCAGCTTCCAGGACATCAATGAGTTCAAGGAAGAAATCGAGCGGCTGTCCGCGACCAATGGCGAGAATGCCGTGGACGTTGCCAAGGCGCTGGCCGATAACCAGTCCTCGAAAGGAAACGTATGATTGACGTCCGTGACCGGGCCATGATGGCTCGGGCCGTCCAGCTTGCCTGGCGCGGCCGTTACTCCACCCACCCCAACCCCCGAGTTGGTTGCGTGATCGCCCGAGGCGATCAGATTCTGGGTGAAGGGTGGCACGAACGTGCGGGCGAAGCCCACGCGGAGATTCGGGCTCTCAGTCAGGCGGGCCCGTCGGCTCGGGGTGCAACCGCCTACGTCACGTTGGAGCCGTGCAGCCATTTTGGTCGTACGCCGCCTTGCGCCCGGGCACTGATCGACGCCGGCGTGGCGCACGTGGTCGCCGCCACCAAGGATCCGAATCCGTCGGTGTCCGGTCGTGGTCTGGAGCTGTTGCGTGAAGCGGGTATTCAGGTCACCGAAGGTGTCCTGGCCGACGAGGCGGCCCGATTGAACCCGGGCTTCATGAAGCGAATGAATACCGGCCGCCCCTGGGTGCGTCTGAAAATGGCGGCGAGTCTGGATGGCCGGACGGCCATGGCCTCGGGGGAAAGTCAGTGGATTACCGGCGCTGAGGCCAGGCAGGATGTCCAGCGTTTGCGGGCGATCAGCGACGCCATTGTGACGGGCGTTGGCACGGTGCTGGCGGATGATCCGTCGCTCACAGTTCGCCGGGCCGAGCTGGGCGACATTGGCGACGCGACAGAGCCCTCGCGGCAGCCGTTGCGAGTCATCGCCGACCGTGATGCCCGGACCCCGGCATCGGCCACCATACTTAAAGGAGGCAATGTGCAGGTGTTCTGTGCGTCCTCCACGTTGGCCACCGCGCCGGCTCAGGATCTGGCGGCCCTCGGCATCAGTATCAACGGGGTTGCCTGGAAGGATAACGGCATCGACGTGGCCGAGCTGTTGGATTCCCTGGGTGAGCTGGGGATCAACGAGTTGCTGGTGGAGGCCGGGCCAACGCTGGCGGGCACCTTCATCAGTGAAGGCTTGGTCGATGAACTCTGGCTGTATCAGGCGCCCGTGTTCCTGGGCAGCACCGGTCGTCCAACCGCTCATCTGCCTCTGGAGTCGATGGCGGACAAAATAGAGTGGAAGGTGCTTGATCGACGTCAGGTGGGTGAGGATCAGCGACTGATCCTGGCGCGCCGATGATTCTTAAATTCACGGTGTCCCGGCACGGTCCAAAGGCCGCCGGCGAACCGCAAGGGTGCAAAACTGTATGGCACTGAACAGCATTGAAGACATTATCGAAGATATCCGTCAGGGGAAGATGGTCATCCTGATGGACGACGAGGATCGCGAGAACGAAGGCGATCTGGTCATGGCTGCTGAGCATTGCTCGGCCGAGGCCATTAACTTCATGGCGCGATTTGGTCGTGGTTTGATTTGCATGCCAATGACCCGTGACCGGTGCGAGCAGCTCGGTCTGCCGTTGATGGTGCAGCAGAATGCTTCGGGTTTTGGCACCAAGTTTACCCTGTCGATCGAGGCGAAAGAGGGCGTGACCACCGGTATCTCCGCGGCCGATCGGGCGCGTACGGTGCAGGCGGCGGTGGCGAAGCACGCCAAGGCATCTGACCTGGTACAGCCGGGCCACATCTTCCCCCTGATGTCCGATCCCGGCGGCGTGCTCAGTCGCGCTGGCCACACAGAGGCTTCCTGTGATCTGGCCGCTCTGGCCGGTTCCGAGCCGGCCGGTGTGATCTGCGAGATCATGAACGACGACGGCTCCATGGCCCGTCGGGAAGATCTGGAGCGGTTTGCCGAAGAGCACGATCTTAAGATCGGCACCATCGCCGATCTGATTCACTACCGAACTATGAACGAGCGCACCATCGAGTGCGTCGAAGAGAATACGCTGGACACCGAGTACGGCGAGTTCCGTCTGCGCACCTACCGGGACAACATCCAGGGCGCCACGCACCTGGCGATGGTGATGGGCGATATCCGTGCCGAGGATCCGGTTCATGTGCGGGTGCACATTACCGACACGCTCCGGGACCTGCTCGGTGCCCGCCGGAAGGACTCCCGTAGCTGGCCCTTGCACCATGCCCTGGAAAAGGTCGCGGCCGAAGGCCGGGGTGTGGTGGTGCTGCTGAACAGCGCCGAGGACAGCTACAACCTGGAAGACCGTATTCACGAATTTTTTGATGAAGGGCAGGGCTCGGCCGGCAAAGGCAGCTCCGGTGTGTACTTCACCGTGGGTACCGGCTCGCAGATTCTGCGGGACATTGGCGTTGGCAAAATGCGCTTGCTGAGCCCGCCGATCAAGTTCTCGGCCATCTCCGGTTTTGATCTGGAAGTGGTTGAATACGTGCCCTACAACCCCGAATGATAAACCCGGTCGTGGCGATGCCGCCACGGCCCGTGAAGGAGCCATTCATGGCAGATATCAAAGTAATTGAAGGTGATTTTACCCAGTGCAGTGGTCGCTACGCGCTGGTGGTTGGCCGTTTTAACGGTTTTGTTGTTGAAAGTCTCGTTGAGGGTGCGGTCGACACCCTGCGTCGTCACGGCATTGCCGACGATGACATCGCCATTGTTCGGGTTCCGGGCGCTTATGAGATGCCGCTTGCCGTCAAGCGTGTTGCCGAGTCCTCCAACTACGACGCCATCATCGCCTTGGGCGCGGTGATTCGTGGCGGAACGCCGCATTTCGACTATGTTGCGGGTGAAGCGTCCAGTGGTCTGGGCGCGGTCAGCCTGGAAACCGACGTACCGGTGACCTTTGGCGTTCTGACCGTCGACTCCATCGAGCAGGCGATCGAGCGTTCAGGAACCAAGGCTGGAAACAAAGGCGCGGAAGCAGCAATCACCGCGCTGGAAATGGTCAGCCTGTTCAAAAAGCTGGGTGAGTGATGAGCGCAACTGAAGACAACACCCCTCAGTCGGCACCGTCCGGTCAGCCCAAGGCCGGCGACCGTCGTCGGGCGCGGGCACTGGCGATGCAGGGGCTGTACCAGCGCCATTTCAGCAAGAGCTCGATTTCTGATATCGAAGCCGAATTCATGGTCGATAACGACATGGCGAAAGTGGACCTGCTGTACTTCCGGGACCTGCTCAAGGGTGTGCACCGGGAGCAGGCCGATCTGGATCAGCTGCTGGAGCCGTTCCTGGATCGTCCACTGCAGGAAGTGGACGCCATTGAGCTGGCCATTGTTCGCCTGGGCGCCTATGAACTCAAGCATCGACTGGATGTACCCTACAAGGTAGTGATCAACGAAGGCATTGAAATGGCCAAGCGTTTTGGTGGCACCGAAGGGCACAAGTTCGTCAACAGCGTACTCGACAAGCTCAGTCGCCGTTTGCGTCTGGCCGAGACACGTCCCCGCTAGGGCATGGGCGAGTTTGAGCTGATTCGCAAGCATTTCCTGCCACTGGCAGAGGCCGCCCCCAAAGGCGCGCTGCGGCTGGGGCCTGGAGACGACTGTGCGATTCAGCGCCTGCCCGCCGGCCGCGATCTGGTGTTCTCCATCGATACCATGGTGGAGGGCATCCATTTCCCCGAATCCTATCCCTCTGACTATCTTGGCTGGCGCTCTTTGGCGGCCGCTGCCAGTGACCTGGCGGCCATGGGTGCGGAGCCCGCCTGCTTTACACTTGCTTTGACCTTGCCTGACGCTAACGATCAGTGGCTTGCCGGGTTTGCCCGTGGGCTTGCGGCTGCGAGCTCGGCCTTTGGTTTGGCGCTGGCCGGTGGCGACACCACCCGCGGGCCGCTGGCTCTGAGTATTCAGGTACACGGCTCGGTGGCGCAGGGCCAAGAGCTTGTGCGTTCGGGTGCCAGGGTGGGTGATCTGGTGTGTGTGTCCGGTACCTTGGGCGACGCCGGAGCCGCCCTGGAATACCTGGGTGTTGCCGATCCCGTCGACGAGGCGCGCGAGTTACTGGAGCGATACCACCACCCGCAGCCTCGTCTGGTGCTTGGGCAGGCATTGGCGGGTTTTGCCACTGCGGCCATCGATATTTCGGACGGACTGGTTGCCGATTTGCAGCACATTCTGGACGCCTCGGGCGTCGGTGCCACCGTAGACGCCGCGCGCCTTCCACTGTCATCGGCACTACGCTCGCTCACGGGCGAACGTGCCGTGCAGTTTGCCCTGCACTCCGGTGACGATTACGAGCTTTGTCTTACCATTCCAGAGTCGGCCCTGAACGCTGCTCCGGAGGCCATTCGCGACCAATTGACTGTGATCGGTGAAATCGAGAGCGACACCGGATTGCGCTGGTCGGGTGGGATCGTGTCAGCAAATCAGGCTGACACGGGTTTTGATCATTTCAGGAGTCGACCATGAGTCAGGACGAATTGCCAGAGCCGGATCTGCCGCAGGCATTGTTGCCCCCGGGGTTTTTGAAGAATCCGGTGCACCTGCTGGCGTTTGGTTTTGGCAGTGGCGCGGCGGCCAGGGCGCCGGGAACCTGGGGAAGTCTCGCGGCAATTCCGATCTGGTATGCCTTTGCCTGGCTGCCCGGGGCGGTTTACTGGACCATCGTCCTTGCGGCGTTTCTGGTGGGTATCTGGCTGTGCGGTCAAACCGCCCGGGACCTGAAAGTGCATGACCATGGCGGCATCGTGTGGGATGAATTCGTTGGCATGTGGATCGTGCTGGGATTGTTTCCCCAGCAGTTGGTGGGCGTATTGTTGGCGTTCATTCTGTTCCGGCTGTTCGATGTACTGAAACCGTGGCCGATCAATTGGCTGGACGACCGGCTACCGGGTGGGCTTGGTATTATGGTGGATGATGTGGTGGCAGGGGTGATGGCGATGCTCTCCATGCTCGCCATCGATCACTGGCTGTTCCCGGTGATCGGCTGAAACGGAGTAAGTCAGAGAATAGGGCGTTCGGTTAATGCAGCTGCTGCTCCTCCGGTAGCAACCGGACTACGTGCAAAAACCGGCGCAGCCCGGTCTCTGCCCGCTCTCGGGACGCGAACGGCCCACTGTCGAAGCCTTCCCGGGTGGTGAAATACCATTTGCTGCCAACGCAAAAAAATCGGCTGCTCCTGAAGGGAATGGGCCCTGCTTCCCCGGTTCTGCTCTGTGTGTCCATAACCTCTCCCATGCCCGCGGCCAACGGATCGACCACCGGCACCACGTTTGTTTGGCCGATCTGTATAAAATTAATCCAATTTCGCCGGAATTCAACAGTTTTTTACAATCCTGACCCGCCAGCTGGTTCTGGGATCGGCGAGTCGCGCCACGGTCCCGCGTGGCAATTGCCTTGCCGGCTTGCCCTGACTCCATGCACTCGTCAAAATGCAATCAAATCGAGTTAACCTCCGGGGCTTCCCCCACTAACGTAAGGAGAATTCATGAGTGCTACTCAGCGTTCCGCATCGGCACTGTCGATGGCAGGTTCATTCAAGCGGGTGTCGCAGTTCCTGATGGCCGGGTTTCTGCTGGTTACCATGGTTGGGTGCGCTTCCTCGCTGACCCGAATTGATACCTGGGAAGGTGATCCAGATGCCGCAGCCCAGGCGGCCACGCTGAAAGCACCCGGCGCGGTGAATGTGGCTCGGGTGAATGGTCGTAATATGAGCAGTTTCCTGGTGGATGACTTGCCCCTGGACTATGGTCTGCTGCCGGGGGACAACGAAGTGGTGTTTACCCACAAGACAATCTGGGCCAAGTCAGGCGTGGTCGAGAACGACGAAGCGAAGGTTCATGTTTACGTGACGGAACCTCAGGTGGTCCGCTTTGATGCCCGGGCGGGCGAGGTGTACCAATTCCAGATTCCCAAACTGGAATCGCGGGCCGAGGCCGAACAGATGGCGGAGAATTTCGAGGCTACCGTAGTGACCGCTGACGGTCGCACGGTCGCATCTTCTGAGCAATGGAGCCCGGAGCAGGTCTCGGCACGCACGCCGATTCCGGCAGGCGCTGCCGTGCAGGCGGGTGAGGACAGTGCCCTTGATCGCCTGAAAGCCGTGTGGGCCACCGCTACCGAGGAAGAAAAGAAAGCCTTTTTGCGCTGGGCGTTCGAGTAACACGCGGTCAGCGAGGCCGGCCTGTCCTTTCGGGGCAGGCCGGTGTGTCAGGCGCGGAACCGATGCAGCGCCTTTTTCAAAGCCCCTTCAAGTGCCGTCAGCACATCATCGGTCAACGACTGATGCGACGATGTTGAATCTTCCGCCGACTGCTCCTCAGGCCCCAGCGCATTCGCCGCGAGCTCGATAGCCTCCAGACTTTTCTCAACATAGCCGGCCAGCGATGCGCCATCGGCAATCGCGTCGGGGCACAGCGTGAAGTTCAGGGTCAGTCGCCCCTGGTAGCTTACGGCCACCACCACCAGGCCAATGCTGTCGAACAGAGGGGCGGTGTTGTATTGCTGCACCAGGCGCGCACCCTGTAGGTAAAGAGGAACCTGAGGCCCCGGCACATTGGTGATCGGCACATTAAACGCCGGCTGATAGCGTTGCGCAATCTGCAACTCGGAATAGAGCCGCGCGGACAGGGCCAGCATGGTGGAAGGCAGCAGCTCGGTCAGTCGGTCGGCGGCAATGGCCTCCCGGTAGGGCTCGGAGGCTACGGCGTTCCGGTGAATATGGCGGATTCTCAGGGCCGGGTCGGGTTCGCAGGTGGCCAGATCCAGCAGCATCGCCGACATCTGGTTGCCCGTGGCTCGCCGCAGACTGCTGGAACGCACCGAAATTGGCGTCATGGCAATCAGGGATTTTCGGGTGTTGGCGCCGTGGTCCTCGCTGTACCGTCGCAGTGTCTCGGCGCAGAGGCCCAGCACCACGTCATTCAGGGTGACTTCGCCCAGAGTTGCCTTTATAGCCTTTAGGCTGGCCAGGTCGACATCGGCAGAGACAATCTGACGATTGGCCGTTATCTGGCGATTGAATGGGCTGTGCGGTGCCGCAAAGAGGGGAAAGGGCGCGGGCAGTTTGCGCAGCTGTTTCTGGATCAGCCCCCGGGCGGTCGCCTGGGCCGCGTTGACTGCCAAGGAGGTGAACTGAACCGGGGTCCGGAGGATGTTGGCGCCGGCCTGCAGAATAACCCGCTCCTCGGACGGTGCCGGTCGCGGATGCCAAGGGTGCGGTGCGTGTATGGGTCGTGGCTCCGGGGCGTATTCCAGCAGGTTGCTGAGGATGTCCTCGCCGCTGAACGCGTCAATCGCAGCATGATGCAGCTTCACGATCAGGGCAAAGCCTTTGCTGTTGGTGTTGTCATGCTCCAGCTGGAAGCCGTCCACAAAGGTGATGTGCCAGAGCGGTCGGTCCCGTTTCAGGGGTTCTTCGAGGATTTTGGACGCCAGGGTCATCAGGGTTTCCCGGCTGCCGTTGTCACCGAGGTTTACGTAGGCGAGGTGGCGTTCGATACCGAAGTCCGCGTCGTCGATCCAGTAGGGGCGGCCCAAACGAATAGGGATCTCCTTCAGGCGCTGGCGGAATACCGGGACAACGTGCAAGCGGCTGCGCAGGTAGGCGACGAACGTGCTGAAGGTCAGGGGGGTTGGCTGCTCGCTGGCGTCAAACAGGTAGATGCCGCCAATGTGCATTGGCGAGGTTTCTGATTCCAGGTACAGGAACGAGGCATCCAGTTCCGACAGCTGCCGCATCAATCAACTCCCTTGCGCAAGATTTGCGCACAGTATAAACGAACTCCGCGTCAGTCGGGTTGGCTGTGCCGCCTGATCAAAGCCTGTTGCCCAGCCATGGCATGGTGGCTCGCGATCTCACTCGGAAAGCCACTTGCTGAGCGCCTTGTCGGCGGTGAGCCGTTCCCAGAACCACATCAGGGCCTTGCCCTGGTCATCGGCGTGCCGGGCAATATGCAGCATGATCGGGGAGCGTGCCTCATGCACGTCTTTGCTGACCAGGGTTCCCCGTTGCAGTTGGTCCCGGATCCGGGGCAGCGGCAGCCAGCCGACGCCCAGGCCAGCTTCCTGAACTGCGATCTTCTGATCCAGGTTGGCGACCGTGATTGTGCGCTGACGTCGGAAAATTCCGGCATGCCCCGGCGGAAGCGAACGGGAGGTGTCTGCGGCAACCGCGGCCGGGTACTGGGAAATGTCTTCTTCGGTCAGGACTGCGCTGGCCGACGCCAGTGGGTGATGGGGGGCAACGGCAAACACAAACGCAATGGTGCCCAGAGCCTCGGTGGCGAAGTTTCCCGCCGGCTTGCTGGATTGGTCGGCGCCAAGCACCAGGTCAATCCGCCGATCTTGCAGGGCATCCCAGGAGCCCGCAAACACCTCTTCCACGATCTGGACGTCCACCGGCACGCCCAGTTGATAGAACTCCTGTACCGCGGGAAACAGGCAGTTGGCTGGAAGCAGCGAATTAAAGCCAATCCGTAGCCGGGTTTCCCAGCCCTGGGCCACTTGTTTGGTGGTGTGGGCCAGATTTTCTGCGGCTTCGAGCAACGTGCGGCCTTCGGCCAGCAGGTACCGCCCGGCCGGAGTCAGGCTGGCTCGATGGCCACTCCGGTCGAAGATGGCGACGTTCAGGTCCTCTTCCAGCTTTTGCACTGTGTAGCTGATGGCCGACGGAACCCGGAACAGTTCATTGGCGGCGCCGGCAAAACTGCCTTTCCGGTCAATGGCGTCGAGGACTTTCAGGGCATCGATGGTGATCGCTGTATGCATGTTCGAATAATCTGAGGTTGTTGGCCAGAATTGCTCGTTTGAGAGGGTAGCAGGGTCGCCGGTATTCTGCCTGCAATTAGTTGACCTGGAGGATGGGTGTATTAAGCCACCTCCTAAGGTTCGTTAGCCTTGATTCAAAATTTCTGAGGAGCTTTTTATGGGGCTGTTAATCGACGGCAAATGGCACGATCAGTGGTACGACACCGACAAGACCGGCGGCAAGTTTGAGCGGGAGGCAGCTCGGTTCCGGAACTGGGTCACCGCCGACGGCTCGCCGGGCCCGGACGGGGAAGGCGGTTTCAAGGCGGAATCCGGGCGCTACCACCTGTATGTATCGATGGCGTGTCCGTGGGCGCATCGAACCTTGATCCTGCGGAAGCTCAAGGGGCTGGAGAAACACATTTCGGTCTCCGTGGTGCATCCCGACATGGTCGAAAACGGCTGGGAGTTCCGGCCCGACAGTGATCAGCATCGGGATCATCTGCATGACTTTCGTTTCATGCATCAGCTCTACACCAAGGCTGCGCCCGAATACTCCGGTCGGGTGACCGTGCCCACGTTGTGGGACAGGAAGAACGAGACGATTGCGAGCAATGAGTCGGCCGAGATCATCCGGATGTTTAATTCGGCGTTTGACGGTCTGGAGGGGGTGCGTACCGACCTGGATTTCTACCCCGAGGAACTGCAAGGGGAGATTGAACAGGTCAATGCCCGAATCTACGACACGGTCAACAATGGAGTCTACAAGGCAGGGTTTGCCACCGCGCAGGACAAGTACGAGGAGGCGTACACCGCTCTGTTCGACTCGCTGGATTGGCTTGAAGAGCGGTTGACTGACCAGCGCTATCTGGTGGGTGGCCGCCTGACAGAGGCAGATTGGCGCCTATTTACCACGTTGGTGCGGTTCGACGCGGTATACTTCAGCCATTTCAAGTGCAACCGGCAGCGGGTCAGTGATTTCCCGGCACTGGCGGCCTATGTTCGGGATCTTTACCAGGTGCCGGGTGTGGCGGAGACGGTGGATCTGGATCAGATCAAGCGCCACTATTACGTGAGTCAGCGCACCATCAACCCGACTCAGATCGTGCCGGTGGGTCCAGACATTAACCTGAACGCTCCCCACGGGCGGGAAGCGCTCAGCTGACGCGGGCCACCGCCACTTCGGTAAGCAAGGTAAGGGCCCGTTTGTGGTCGGATGCTGGCAGGTCGGCAAGGCATTCAGCGGCCCGGGTAGCTTCTGCGCGGGCTCGCGCCATGGTGTAGTCCAAGGCGCCTGACCGGTCGACGATTTCGAGAATCCGAGTCAGGTCGTCCAGGCCGCCCTTGCGGATAGCCTGGCGAATCACCTGGCGTTCATCGTCGCCGCTGTTAGCCATGGCGTGAATCAACGGCAGGGTGGTCTTGCCTTCGGCAAGGTCGTCGCCGACATTCTTGCCCATGGTGTCGGCATCGCCCCGATAATCCAGAACGTCGTCCACCAGCTGGAAGGCCAGACCCAGATGTTTGCCATAATCCCGAAGCATCTGCTCCTGGGCGTCATCGGCGCCCGCCAGTAGCGCGCCGGTGTGGGACGCCGCTTCGAACAGCATGGCGGTCTTGTTGTGGATGACCGTCATGTAGTCGTCTTCGGTGAGGTCGGGATTTTTCACATTCATCAGCTGCATCACTTCACCTTCTGCGATCACCGCCGTAGCGTGGGACAGCACGTTCATGATGGCCAGGCTTTCCAGCTCAACCATCATCTCGAACGCCCGGGCGTAGAGGAAATCCCCTACCAGAACGCTGGGGGCATTGCCCCAACGGGCATTGGCGGTGCTGCGGCCACGGCGCATGTCAGAGGTGTCGACTACGTCATCGTGAAGCAGGGTGGCGGTGTGCAGAAACTCAATGACCGCAGCCAGTTTCAGGTGATTGCTGCCGCTGTATCCCGCGGCCTGGCTGGAGAGCAGAACCAGCAGCGGTCGCAGTCGTTTGCCGCCACTTTCGATGATGTAATGCGCGATCTTTTCGACCAGGGGGACATCTGAAGAAAGCCGCTGGATAATCAGGTCATTGACGCGGCTGAAGTCCTCGGCCACGGTGTCGTAGATGCGCTGCGTCGTCATGCGGCTTGTTGGTCCCTTTTACTATTTGATGGCTGCTGCTTGGTAAAAGCGGTTCGTGATATTAAAGGCAGGTCGCGGCAATGCTAGGTATTGCTGCCTACAGTGTCAACTTGGCTTGTATTGCGCGACGCCTTTTCGTACAATCACGCGCCCAACTCATCCCAACCTGCGCTCCCTGCTATAGGGTCGCCAGAGTGCTTCCCTTAGAACCAGGTGGATAAGAGCAGGGATGGGTCAACCGCGGAGAAGGTTAATGTACGCAGTAATTGTTAGCGGTGGTAAGCAGCACCGTGTAAAAGAAGGCGAAACCCTGAAGCTGGAAAAGCTTGAAGTTGAAACCGGTGGCAGCGTTGAGTTTGATCGCGTTCTGCTGGTTGCCGACGGCGACAAGGTTCAGGTCGGCGCGCCGGTTGTTGATGGTGCCAAAGTGACTGCGGAAGTGGTTAGCCACGGCCGTCACGACAAGGTTCAGATCATCAAGTTCCGTCGTCGTAAGCACCACATGAAGCGTCAGGGCCACCGTCAGTGGTTTACTGAAGTGAAGATCACGGGTATCAAGGGCTAAGACCCTCGAATTACCCCTTAGATAAGGAGGCTGGTAATGGCTCATAAAAAGGCAGCAGGTAGTACCCGTAACGGTCGCGATTCCGAGTCGAAACGACTTGGTGTGAAGCGCTACGGCGGCGAAGCAGTATCTGCAGGTAGCATCATCGTTCGTCAGCGCGGCACTCGTTTCCATGCTGGTAGCAACGTAGGCATTGGCAAGGACCACACCCTGTTCGCGAAAGCGGACGGCCAGGTGAAGTTCGAAGTCAAAGGCCCGCAGAGCCGTAAGTTCGTGAGCATCGTTCCGGCTGCGTAAGCAGCGGCGATCCGGTTCTGTCGAACCTTCGGTGGCCCTGATATCATCGGATGTCAGAGTCGCCAGGAGCCCCGCAAAGCTTCCTTGAGGCTGCGGGGCTTTTTAGTTTATGCGCGAAGCGCAAAGGGTTGATCCATGAAATTCGTAGACGAAGCCACCATCATCGTTGAAGCCGGCAAGGGCGGGCATGGTTGCCTCAGTTTTCGGCGCGAGAAATACGTGCCCAAAGGCGGTCCCGATGGCGGCGACGGTGGCGACGGTGGGTCCGTGTATCTGGAAGCGGACAGTGCGCTCAATACGCTGATCGACTATCGCTTCCAGCGCAAGCACAAGGCTCAGAATGGTGAGCCGGGAGCCGGGCGCAATTGCACCGGAACCAAGGGTGAGGATCTGGTGCTGCCGGTGCCGGTGGGCACCACCGTGGTCGATATGGACACTCACGAAGTGCTTGGGGATCTCACTCGCGCGGGTCAGCGCCTGAAAGTGGCTCAGGCTGGATTTCATGGCCTGGGCAATACCCGTTTCAAGTCCTCGGTAAACCGGGCGCCGCGCCAGACCACCAAGGGGTCTGAGGGTGAGCTTCGAAACCTGCGGCTGGAGTTGAAGGTGCTGGCGGACGTCGGTCTGCTCGGCATGCCCAACGCAGGCAAGTCCACCTTTATCCGCTCGGTGTCCGCGGCACGCCCGAAAGTGGCGGATTATCCGTTCACCACGTTGGTGCCCAACCTTGGCGTGGTCAGCGTCCAGGCGCACCAGAGTTTCGTGATCGCCGACATCCCGGGATTGATCGAAGGCGCCGCCGAAGGCGCCGGTCTGGGTATCCGGTTTTTGAAGCATCTGGTGCGCACTCGTCTGTTGTTGCACCTGGTGGATGTGGCTCCCTATGACGGCTCGTCGCCGGTGGAGTCGGTTCGGGCCATTGAGGGTGAGTTGGAGAAGTTCAGCGAGACCCTTGCCAATCGCGAGCGCTGGCTGGTTCTTAACAAAGTCGACATGGTGGTCGAGGAAGATCGCGAGGCGCATTGTCAGGCCATCGTGGACGAGCTGGGTTGGGAGGGGCCGGTATTCTGGATATCTGCGCTCAGCGGTGAAGGCACCAAGGCGCTGTCCCAGGCGGTAATGCGTTGGATCGAAGAGCAGGCTGAAGAAGAGGCGCAGAATCCGGATGTCGCCGAGGCCGAGGCAGCCCGTCGACGTCAGATGGACGAGGAAGCTCGGGCCCGCATCGAAGCCGAACGCCGAGCGCGTCGAGCGGCTCGCGAAGACGATGATGATGACGATTTCGATGACGACGATTACGACGTCGAAGTGGTCTACGCCCCCGAGTAAGCGGAGAGAGTTGCAGGGAATATGAGTGAGCGCACCCAACTGCGGCAGGCCCGGCGCCTGGTCATCAAAATCGGAAGTGCCCTGCTGACCGATGACGGCAAAGGGTTGGATGTGGCGTCGCTGGGGCTCTGGGTCGATCAGATTGCCGAGTTGATCGAAGACGGCGTCGAAGTGGTTATTGTCTCTTCCGGCTCGGTGGCCGAGGGCATGAGTCGTCTGGGCTGGAAGGCGCGGCCGCAACATCTGCACGAACTCCAGGCCGCTGCTGCGGTTGGCCAGATGGGGCTGGTGCAAACCTGGGAGGCGCAGTTTCGGCGGCACGATCTGCACGCCGCGCAGATTCTGCTGACCCACGACGACCTGTCTGATCGAAAACGCTATCTCAATGGTCGAAGCACCTTGCGGGCGCTGCTGGATCTTGGGGTCGTGCCCATCGTCAACGAGAACGATACCGTGGTCACGGACGAAATCCGATTCGGTGACAACGACACGCTTGGCGCGCTGGTGGCCAATCTGATCGAGGCCGATGGTCTGATCATCCTCACCGACCAGCTGGGTCTGTTCGATAAAGATCCTCGAAAGAATGCCGATGCCCACTTGGTGGCAGAGAGCCGGGCCGGTGATCCTGCGCTGGACGCCATGACCGGAGGTGGTGCGGGTGCGCTGGGGCGTGGTGGGATGCTCACCAAGGTCCGGGCGGCGCGCCTGGCGGCGCGCTCGGGTGCGTTCACGGTCATTGTCGGTGGTCGTATTGAAGGGGTAATTACCCGATTGCGCCAGGGCGATGTGATTGGCACGCTCTTGCTGCCCGAGCAGGGGCGGGTCGCGGCGCGCAAGCAGTGGCTGGCCAGCCATCTTCAGACCCGCGGCACATTGAGTCTGGACGACGGTGCGGTAAAGGTGGTCTGTCTCGGTGGTCGCAGTCTGTTGCCGGTAGGTGTCAAAGAGGTGTCGGGTCAGTTCCGGCGCGGTGAAATGGTGTCCTGCGTCGATTTGTCGGGTAAGGAAGTGGCGCGTGGCCTGGTGAACTACGATGCCGAAGAGGCGCGGGCGATCGCGGGACAGTCCAGTGACCGGATTGCGGATGTGCTGGGTTACGTGTCCGGTGATGAGATGATTCACCGGGATAACCTTGTGCTGGTGTAGTCGTCAGGGAAGCGGCAATAAAAAAACCGGCCTACTGGCCGGTTTTTTTCGGTCTGAAGAAAAGTCCGCTTACGCGCTCTTCAGAGACTTGATCTTGGCGCTCAGGCGGCTCTTCTGGCGAGCAACCTTGTTCTTGGCGAAGATGCCCTTGTTTACCATGCTGTCCAGAATCGGCTGAGCCTTCTGGAACGCTGCCTGGGCTTCTTCGTAGTTGCCAGCTGCAATGTTGGCCTGGACTTTTTTCACGTAAGTCCGAGTCATGGAACGCAGGCTTGCGTTGTGCTTGCGGTTCTTCTCGTTCTGACGTGCGCGCTTCTTAGCTTGCGGGGTATTTGCCACCGTGAAACTCCTGAAAATCTGAAATTCGTTGCTGAATGATTCGTTACATCGCGGGCGCGCCAAAACCAGCGCGTCGAAATAAATGACGCGGAACTATGCCGCTGTAGCCCCAAAATGTCAAGTCCAATGGCCATTTCATCCCCCGGCACAGCGGGCCTGTGCTAAACTCGCCGCTCGTCGGGTGAGGGTGTATCAGGAGACCTAGTAGTTACCGAAACGCCGCGCCGTACCGCTGTCCCACGTAAGATCATGATCTCCATGTCAACGGAACCCGAAAATAAAACCGAGGGCAAAGCCCTGCCCAAGCCACCGGGACTCCTGCGCTCGTCGGGGGTGGTCGGCACCATGACGATGTTGTCTCGAGTGTTGGGGCTGGTTCGGGACATGGTCATTGCGCGCTACTTTGGCGCCGGCGCCGGCGCCGATGCATTTTTCGTGGCGTTCAAGATTCCCAATTTTCTTCGCCGGCTGTTTGCGGAAGGCGCCTTCTCGCAGGCCTTTGTGCCGGTGTTGTCCTCCTATCGGGAGCATCGGTCTCAAGGTGAGGTAAAGCGCCTGGTTGACGCCGTGGCGGGATCACTTGGCCTGATCCTGCTGGTGGTCACCCTGGTGGCGATGCTTGGTGCTCCGGCGCTGACTGCGGTATTTGCACCGGGCTTCCTGGAAGATGAGGTGAAGTTCGCTCTGGCCAGCGACATGCTGCGCATTACCTTCCCCTATTTATTGCTGATTTCCCTGACCGCGTTCGCCGGCGGCATACTGAACAGCTACGATCGATTCGCAGTGCCCGCCTTCACCCCGGTCCTGCTCAATCTGGCCATGATTGGTGCGGCGATCTACCTCACCCCGTTGATGTCCGAGCCGGTGATGGCCCTGGCGTGGGGCGTATTCATCGCCGGTGCATTGCAGCTATTTTTCCAGTTGCCCTTCTTGATGCGGCTGGGGCTGATGCCCAGGCCGCGGGTGGATTACCGGCACGAGGGAGTCAGTCGGATCCTGCGATTGATGGCGCCGGCGCTGTTCGGGGTTTCGGTCAGTCAGATCAATCTGTTGCTCGATACGGTGCTGGCGTCGTTTCTGCAAACCGGCAGTGTGTCCTGGCTGTATTACTCCGATCGTCTTTCCGAGTTACCGCTTGGGGTGTTCGGCATTGCCATTGCCACCGTTATTCTGCCCAGTCTGTCCCGCAAGCACGCCGCCGACTCGGCGGAGCAGTTTGCCGCCACGCTCGATTGGGCGGTGCGTGCGGTACTGTTGATCGGACTGCCGGCCGCCGTAGCGCTTGCTTTGCTCGCGGAACCCCTGGTCGCCACGCTGTTCCATTACGGCGAGGTGACCGACCGGGACGTGGTGATGTCCGCGCAGAGCCTGCGAGCCTACTCTGCGGGCCTGCTCGCGTTCATGTTGATCAAGGTTCTGGCGCCTGGATTTTTTGCCCGCCAGGACACCCGAACTCCGGTCAAAATTGGCGTCATCGCCATGGTGGCCAACATGGTGTTCAACCTGATGCTGGTGCTGCCGCTGGCTCACGCTGGTCTGGCGCTGGCTACCTCACTGTCAGCCTGGCTGAACGGCTTTCTGCTCTGGCGTGGGTTGCGCAAGGAAGGCGCATGGCGCAGCCAGCCGGGGTGGCCCCGGTTCCTGCTGCAAATCCTGTTTGCCAACGGAGCGCTGGCGGCCAGTGTGGTCTGGCTCAACGCCCCGGTCAGCGCCTGGCTGGCTGCCAGTGGCATCGAACGGGCTTTGGACATGGCCGTGCTGGTTGCGGTGGGTGTTGGGGTCTACTTTCTGGCGCTGGCCCTGTCTGGCGTGAGGGTAAGACATTTCCGGCAGAGGTAAGGTATAATCGCGCGTTTTCTCACCAGTGTTTGCCCGTTCGGCACGGCAGGTCCTCTGGCCCTGTCCGCCCCGGGGCGCTGAAAGCCAGCTGGCAACTGAAGGTTCGCATTGCATGCGTCTGATTCGAGGCCTGACCAATCTGAGTGCGCTGTCCCGGCAGGAGGAGTCCCCTCTTGCTGGTGGTTGCGTCGCGACCATTGGAAATTTTGACGGTGTGCATATTGGCCACCGGACCATCCTGGATCAGGTCAAAGAGAAAGCGGCAAGCCGCGGCCTGCCGTCGGTAGTGATGGTGTTTGAGCCCCAGCCGAGGGAATTTTTTCAAGGCGGCGAAGCGCCCCCACGGCTCATGTCGTTCCGGCAAAAATTTGAGGCGCTGACCGCGGCCGGTATCGATTACGTCCTGTGCCTGCAATTCAATAACCGGTTTCGGCGGCTGACCAGCCGGGAATTTATTGATCAGGTGCTGGTCGATGGCCTGGGTGTTCGTCACCTGGTCGTGGGTGATGATTTCCGCTTTGGTTGCGACCGCACCGGCGACTTTATGCTGCTGCGTGAAGTGGGCGAGAGTCAGGGGTTCAGTGTCGAAAACACTCGCACCGTGACCATTGACGGTGACCGGGTCAGCAGCACCCGAATCCGCGACCGGTTGGCGAAGAATCGGCTGGATGACGCCGAAGCCCTGCTGGGGCACGCCTATCGCATCAGCGGCCGGGTGGTGTACGGGCGTCAGCTCGGCCGCGAAATCGGCGCCCCGACGGCCAATATCCTGCTGAAACGCATGGCGCCGCTGAAGGGCGTCTATGTGGTGAGTACCACGCTGGACGATGGCTCGACCTACGACGGGGTGGCCAACATCGGATTGCGGCCAACGGTGGATGGCAAACAGCCCGCCCTCGAAGTGCACCTGTTTGACTTTGCTGGCACACTCTATGGCCGCCACATTGATGTTGTCTTCCGCGGTGCGCTGCGCGACGAGATCAAGTTTGATTCGGTGGAGGCGCTCAAAGACCAGATCGCCCGGGATTTTGACGACGCGCGAGCCTGGTTGTCGAAATACGGCTCGGCCCGGACTGCCGATTGAAAACCGGCGCCAGCGCCCCACACATTAGTGATTACTGACCCATACCGACCAAAAGAGTACGCACACAGACCATGAGCGACTACAAGCATACCCTGAACCTGCCGGAAACCGCCTTTCCGATGCGCGGAAACCTGGCCAAGCGCGAGCCGGACATGCTCAAGCGCTGGCAGGACCTGAATGTCTACGGCAACCTGCGCAAGCAGCGTGAAGGACGCGAAAAGTTTGTCCTGCACGACGGCCCTCCCTATGCCAACGGCAGCATTCACATTGGTCATGCGGTCAACAAGATTCTCAAGGACATGATCGTCAAATCCCGAAGCTTCATGGGATATGACGCACCCTACGTCCCGGGCTGGGATTGCCACGGTCTGCCAATCGAGCACAAGGTCGAGCAGGAAATTGGTAAAGCCGGGGTCAAGGTCGATTACAAAACCTTCCGTCAGGCGTGTCGTGATTATGCCGCCAAGCAGATTGAAGGTCAGAAAGCAGATTTCATTCGCCTGGGGGTCATGGGTGAGTGGGACAAGCCCTACCTGACCATGGATCCGAAGGTCGAGGCGGGGATTGTGCGTGCGCTTGGCAAGATCGTGGCCAAGGGTCATCTGGTGCGCGGATACAAACCGGTTTACTGGAGTGTGGTCGGTCAGTCCGCACTGGCAGAAGCCGAAGTAGAGTATCAGGACAAAACCTCGACCCAGATTGACGTGCGCTTCTCTGCTGTTGATCAAGCCAAGGCCTTGGCTGCGTTTGGTACCGAAAACGGTGAGGGTGATGTCTCGGTCGTGATCTGGACCACCACACCCTGGACCATCCCTGCTAACCAGGCGGTGTCCCTGCATGCCGAGCTTTCTTATGCGCTGGTGCAGGCGGACCTGGGCCAGGGGCCTGAGCGGGTCGTATTGGCAGCGGATATGGTCGACGGCGTGATGAGCCGGTGGGAGGTTGAGCAGTACGAAGTGCTGGCGACCTGCACCGGGGCTGAACTCGAGCGCCTGGCTCTGCAGCACCCGTTCTACGATAAGCAGGTGCCCGTGATTCTGGGCGATCACGTGTCTACCGACGCCGGGACCGGCGCAGTGCATACGGCCCCGGACCACGGTATGGAAGACTTTGAAGTAGGCAAGGCCTACAACATCGGTACCATCAACCTGGTGCAGGCCGACGGCACCTACACGAGCGCTGCTGGTGAATTTGCCGGCGTGCACGTCTACAAGGCGGACGAGCCGGTCTGCGCCGCTCTGACCCGAGAAGGTAAATTGGTGAGGGCGGAGAAATTCCGGCACAGCTATCCGCACTGCTGGCGCACCAAGACACCGCTGATCTACCGGGCGACGCCGCAGTGGTTCATCAGCATGGACCAGCAGAATCTGCGCGCCGACGCCCTGGAGGCGATCAAAGGCGTGCGCTGGGTGCCGTCCTGGGGCCAGAACCGGATCGAGGCCATGTTCCAGCAGTCACCGGACTGGTGCATCTCCCGCCAGCGGACCTGGGGCGTTCCGATCACCCTGTTTATCCATAAGGAAACCCAGGAGCTGCATCCGGACACCCAGAATCTGATCGAAAAAGTCGCCGAAAAAATTGAAGTGGGTGGCATTGATGCCTGGTACGACATCGAAACCAGTGCACTGCTTGGTGAAGACGCCGATCAGTACGATAAGGTGACCGACACCCTCGACGTCTGGTTTGATTCCGGAGTTACCCATGATTCCGTGCTGCGGGTGCGTGATGAGCTGGGGCAGTTCCCAGCGGACCTGTACCTGGAAGGTTCGGACCAGCATCGTGGCTGGTTCCAGTCGTCTTTGAAAACCTCCATCGCCATGAACGGCGAAGCGCCGTATCGCCAGGTCCTGACTCACGGCTTCACAGTGGATGGCAAAGGACACAAGATGTCCAAATCTCTGGGTAACGTCATCGCGCCGCAGGAAGTCATGAACGAGCTGGGCGCCGACATTCTCCGGTTGTGGGTAGCCGCTACCGATTACAGCGGTGAGATGACGGTATCCAAGGACATCCTGCGCCAGACAGCAGATGGCTATCGCCGGATTCGCAATACCTCGCGGTTCCTGTTGAGCAACCTTAGTGGCTTCGATCCGGCCCAGCACATGGTCGCACCGGAGGACATGATCGCCCTGGACCGCTGGATGGTGGATCGTGCCCTGCAGCTTCAGAACGAGCTGCACGAGGACTACCAGAACTATGCGTTCCTGCGCATCTATCAGAAGGTGTATAACTTCTGCGAGGCGACCCTGGGCGGTTTCTATCTGGATATCATCAAGGATCGGCAATACACCACGCCTGCCGACAGTCTGACACGGCGTTCGTGCCAGACCGCGCTGTACCATGTGGCGGAAGCGCTGGTGCGCTGGATTGCGCCGATCCTCAGCTTCACCGCCGATGAAATCTGGCAGCACCTGCCGGGGCATCGCGGAGACACCGTATTCTACGAAACCTGGTATGAAGGGCTGACCGCCTTGCCGGAAACCGCCGAGCTTGGCCGGGATTACTGGCGTGAGATCTCTGGCGTGAAGGAAGCGGTCAATAAGTGTCTGGAAGACGCCCGAGCGCGAGGCGAGATCAAAGGCTCCCTGAGTGCCGAAGTGACTCTGTACTGCGAGGGTGATCTGGCCGCGAACCTGCAGCACCTGGGTGAGGAACTGCGTTTTGTCCTCATTACCTCCGAGGCCACGGTCAAGCCGGCGGCGGACGCGGGCGATGCCGAACTGACCGGCTACGAGGGACTGCGTGTGGCGGTCAAGCCGGCGTCCCACGCCAAGTGCGAACGTTGCTGGCATCACCGGGAAGATGTGGGCTCCAGCGCCGACTACCCGGACTTGTGTGGTCGCTGTGTCTCCAATGTTGAAGGGGCGGGCGAAGCCCGGGCCTTTGCCTGATGGATGCCGCCATGGCTGAGACGACCACCGGCTCCAAAATGAAATGGCTGTGGCTGGCGGTGCTGGTGATTGTCCTCGATCTGGGTACCAAGGCCTTGGCGACAGCCATGTTGACCTATGGCGACCCGGTGCCGGTTATGCCCATGTTCAACCTGACGCTGCTGCACAACACCGGCGCGGCGTTCAGCTTCCTGGCTCAAGCCGACGGCTGGCAGCGCTGGTTTTTCGTCGCTCTGGCCCTGGTGGTGAGTTGCGTGCTGGTGGTCTGGCTGAGAAAACTCCAGCCCCAGGAAACCTGGACGGCCGTGGCCATCGTACTGATTCTTGGCGGCGCCCTCGGCAACGTCTACGACCGTGTGGTTCACGGTTACGTTGTCGATTTCCTGCATTTTTATTGGCAGGACTGGCATTTCCCCGCCTTCAACCTGGCAGACACCGCGATCACCGTCGGTGCTGCCATGATGATCATTGATACGTTCCGCACGCCGGCCGATTCGGGCGGCGATGCCGACAGGAGTGATTCACGCTCATGAAAGAATTGCCCATAGACAAGGGAACCCGCGTCAAACTGCACTTCGCCCTGAAGTTCACCGATGGCGAGGTCATCGATTCCACCTTTGAAAAAGAGCCGGCGACCCTGGAAATCGGTGACGACAACCTGCCGGAAAACTTTGAAGCCTACTTGATGGGCATGAAGGCGGGAGAGCGGGAAAGTTACGAGGTGCCGCCGGAAAAGGCATTTGGCCAGCACAACCCGAGTAACGTGCAGAGCTTCAAACGCCATGAATTCAGCGCCGATATGGTGCTGGAGCCCGGTGTCATGATCTCCTTCGCCGACGCCCGGCAGAGCGAACTGCCTGGGGTGGTCAGCCGCGTCGAGGGCGACGAGGTGGAGGTAGACTTCAACCACCCGCTGGCAGGGCGTACACTGACCTTCGAAGTTGAAATCATCGACGTAGAACCCGCCAAGCCGACGCACTGACGTCGGTTCGGCACACTCAATACCAGCGGGAATCCAGCATGCAGATTCGACTCGCCAACCCCCGTGGCTTCTGCGCCGGCGTGGATCGGGCCATCGAGATCGTCAACCGAGCCCTTGATGTGTTCGGAGCGCCCATATATGTCCGTCACGAAGTGGTTCACAACAAGTTCGTGGTGGACAACCTGCGGAATCGCGGCGCCATCTTTGTGGATGAACTGGATGAAGTGCCAGACGACAAGCTGGTGATCTTCAGTGCCCACGGCGTCTCCCAGGCGGTGCAAAACGAAGCCGCCCGTCGTGGCCTGAAAGTGTTCGATGCCACCTGCCCACTGGTGACCAAGGTGCACATGGAAGTCATGCGCTACAGCAGTGACGGCCGAGAGTGCATCCTGATCGGCCACCATGGCCACCCGGAAGTGGAAGGCACCATGGGCCAGTATGATCACAGTAACGGCGGCGACATCTACTTGGTGGAAGACGAGGAGGATGTGGCCAAGCTGGAGGTCAAAGACGCCAGTCGGCTGTCCTACGTCACCCAGACCACGCTGTCGATGGACGACACCGCCCGGGTGATCGATTCGCTGCGAGCGAAGTTCCCGCAGATCGAAGGGCCCCGCAAGGACGACATCTGCTACGCCACCCAGAACCGTCAGGATGCGGTGAAGCAGCTGGCGGGGGATTGTGACCTGATGCTGGTGGTGGGCTCACCGAACAGCTCCAACTCCAACCGCCTTCGGGAACTGGCGGAGCGCATGGGTACACCGGCCTATCTCATTGACGAGGCCAAACAGATTGAACCGGAATGGCTGGATGGCAAGACTACTGTGGGCGTTACCGCAGGCGCTTCGGCCCCAGAGGTGTTGGTCAACGAGGTGATCACCCGGTTACGGGAGTTGGGTGGTGAAGTACCCGAGGAGATTGCCGGGCGTGAGGAGAACATTGTGTTCTCCATGCCGAAAGAATTGCGGATTAATGCGGTTGAGCTCGATTGAACGAGCTCAACCCGATTCGACAATTACCAGCATCCTGCCGCTAGATCCGCCCCCCTGTTCCCTTGCTCGTCCAGAGTCAGGGTTCCACAGTCGTCGCCCGCCTGGGCGCCCGTAGGCACTGCTTGCAAGGTATAAGTATCCCGCGTAATAGCGGCGGTAAAACTGAGGTTATAGAACGACGTGCCATCTTGGGGTGACTGGGTAAACGGCAAAACCGGATTGTTGCCTCCATCTCGGTAGTCGAAGCCGTTGGAGTAACGCCGTTCAAGCCATTGAGCGAGCTCGAGAAGATCAGCCTGAGCCGTCCTTCGGCGCGTTTCCTCAACCTGATTCTGATAGGCCGGAAAGGCAACCACAACGATAATGCCAATGATCGCAACGGCAATGACCAGCTCAAGAAGCGTGAAACCGCCGTTGTGCCTCATCCCTGGAGACGGTGTTCTTACCGTCGGTTTGTTTAATGTACCCATTTGCTTTCCTTTACTGCCTGGCGCAAACCGTTCCGGTCACTAACGCACATTGATTGAAATAATGAGGGGTAACCGGCCGGAGGGGCCCTGCTTGAGCTCGAAGCTCACTTGCATCCCTTCTTCCAGATACCCCACAAGGCGCTCACGTGACCAATTCTGCCCGTTAACCAACACAACGTTGTCGATGGTTAGCAACGTATCGTCAATGATCAGTGTTCGACTGCCCGACGGAATACGATCGATAGTGCCCTTAAAGGTTGTTGGGGCCGTAGTGTCGAATGCACCCTGTACCTGGACATCATCCAGCGAGCTCTCAGTCTGAGCGAAACTCGTCCCGACTGGGGTCAACCCCAGAATCAGTGCCAGACCGGTACCGTAAAGCGATCTTTTCGTAAGTTGTCTCATGTGACATTTCCTGCGTTCGTGGGAGTAAGGCAGCTCCTAGCGGAGCTGCTCCCATGTTTGACGGCCAATGCTGTTGTCCAGAGTCTTTCCGCAGACAGCATCCTTGCACGGATCATCTTTGTTGATCTGCGTCGGATCAGTGATGAATGCTTCCGCCTTGCCCTCGGTAATGGTGCGAATCTCGGCGCCATCCAAGGCAACAGTAATGCCACTCGGAGCGTAGTCCAATCCACCACCGCTCACGAGATCGCCCTTGCCGAACTCACCATCGCTGTCCAAATCAAAGACAGGATCTTCGGGCGCCTCACCAGATACAATCTGCAGATCCATGATATAGCCACGACGTCCGCTGCCACAGGGGTCCGGATCTGGGATTAGTGTGCTGAACCGAACGCGGTCCGGGAAGATCCCGAACGGATAGCTTGCCCGGCTGATAACTCGTTCACCGGTCTTGTTGCCGTTGTAGATCAAGTCCAGATACCAGCCTTGCTGGGTCGTGAGCTTGTTGCTGGAGGTTTTCCGAATGCCAAATTCGTTGTCACCGGAACCGTCAGCGCGCGCGACGGTAATCTCATTTTGTCGGGTGATGGTCTGCTCAAGCAGATCGCTACGGGTCAGATTCACCTGCTGAAGGTCGTCCGTGATCGCGTAGAGTGTCTGGACTTGATCAGTGGTGTCGTCGCCATTGCGGTTAAAGCTGCCGGTACCAACGGTTAGGATCAGCTCGTCCAGGTTAGACGGGTTGATGGTCAGCCTAGGGGATACGGTGATTGGCTGAGCATTGCCGTCCGGATCCCGGGCAGTGAACACTTTCTCGAGAGCCCAGCTGCTCGGATTAGAGTCGCGTAGATCAAAGCGCCAAAGATTACCGAGCAGGTCGCCAGCATAGACATACTGTGTAATGGCGCCCCGGTCGGGGAAGTTAGTCAGAACCGGGGCGGCGAGGCCGTTCGGGTTGGCTGAGCTGCCAGCACCGGTCTGGAATTGTTTCAGCAGGGTGCCGTCAGAGAGTCGAACAACAAACAGACTGGCCTTTTCGTCGTCGCCGTTGTAACCATTGCCGAAGATTGCGACCCATTCGCCGTTCGGCAGATGGGCAATTTCGGGATCAGTCACGCCGAAACCGAGATCGGGGTGGGTAAACTCCCAGAGCACCTTGTTCTCGTCGACGGCCGTTGGGTCGGTTACATCGATGGCGAAGACAGTGCGGCCACCCGCTCCCATGGTACCCAGCAGAACCGTGCGCCACTTGGTGCTGCCATCCGTGTTGATGTATGCATCGAGGGCTTTGGGAGAACCGTCGACAAAATACCGATGGTTATAAGTTGACGACATCAGCGATGAAATTTGTGCAAAGCTTGAGCCGGCGGCAGGCGTCAACAGTTCACCCGGCATGTAGGCAAAAAGCTCGTTGCCATTTGCACTGTCGAAGGCATGGAGCATACCGTCATTAGAGGCAACGTATAGGGCCTTGGTACGATTTTGATAGTCAGATTTCGAGCGATAGGTCGCATACTTGGTGCCGGCATCCCCTGACAGTCTTGAGAACCCGTAATTGGAGTTGCTCACGAACAGCGGGTTGGCATTAATAATGTCACCGAGCAGGCGGCGAACCGTAGTGCCGTCCTCTTTGGTGAATTCCCGATCGCGGAAGCTACCGTGGGCATTGGCTTCGCCCCGAATCCAGGCAATCCGGTTGGTGCCCAGGTTATCGAAGTCGCCCGGGTTCTCGGGGTCGGCATTGAGAGCGTTCTCCTGATTTGTTGAGAGATCGCTAATGTCCTTCAACTCGACAGCACGGGTGCCGTTGTGGGTAAAGATCTTCCGGTTTGCCGGAGTGGCGTTTCGAAGTGTTTCTTCTGCGTCCCAGATTTCCTGGCCAGAGGTGAAGCTAAAGCCAGTCAACGTTCCGGACCAGTCTTCGCTACGGAAGCCAGCAAAGAACCCGGCAGAATCGGTCCGAAGGACCGCAGAGCTCACAGCCGCCGCCGAGGCCGAGGTTTCGGACCGGGCAATGACCGTGTCCAGGAAGCCAGCAATCTCCCGGGAGAATTCATCCGGGTTTTGGGCACTGGCGAAGCCGCCACGACCGTTCACGGCGGCATGCAGCAAGTCGTCAATGTTAGGCGAGCCTGCGTTTGCAGACGGCTGAGGCCAGTTGATGGTGTCGCCATTTTCAATGGCAGCGAACGCGTCGGCCTCACTAACGTCACCCTCGACACCAAGGCCGATGGTAAAGGTGGTCATGTGCTGCCAGAAAGCTTCGTCGATACCTGCGGTCGGAACCCTGTCCTCAAGATTTGGCCGCAGGTCGGTTTTCCAGTATTTCATGGCCATGTCGGCCAACGTATCAGAGTGCCCGTCTGCGAAGGGCGAAACCGACTGGTAGTTGAAATTCTCGCCTTCAGGTTTGGGGTTGGTGTGGGAGGGGCCCGGCGTGTTGTCGACGTTACCGATGCCCGGGTTGTTACCGTTCCAGATGCCGTCCGTCATCATGATGGTGTAACTGGGACGGCATTCCACATGTGAGCTATTGTCATTGGTTCCGGGATTATTACCCCAAGGGCCGCGATTATCGGTGCGGGAATAGTATTCGCCAGCGTCTTCTAGCGCGGGCCTAAGTGGGGTGCCGCCGGAGACGGATTTCGATTGGAGCCAGCTCAGGAACTGCTCCCGCCGAGCGGCGTTAAAGGGTCGCACGCCACTAATGAGCGTGTCGGTGGTGATACCGTCGATGTTGTTGTTGTCTTCGTTGATTGCGCCGTAACCCACACGGATGTTCTCCGGCAGATCGAAGAAGGCCTCAGAAATGCCTGCGCGGGAGGCATACACCCGCAGGCTGTAGTAGGAGTACCAGTTTGCAAAATTTTGCTGCTGTTCGGCACTTTCGTTCGAGAGGAATACGAGGGTGTAGCAATCGTTGTCCTCCGGATCAGCTTCGCAGTCCGCGGTGCCATCAAAGCGGTAGTAAAATGCCCCGTTGCGATAGTCGAAACGGGACGTCCGATACCGGTTATTGAGGTTTACCGTCCCACTTCCCGTGTTATAGCCGTTACGCCAGGCATTGGAGAAATCGGAATTCGGGTGACGGCCGGAACCGTCCGGCTTGAATGGTGGCAGGTATGTGATCGCTGGATCGTAATAGACTTTATTGATCCGGTTGCTGAAATACCATCGCCGCCCGGTGTTGATGTTTCTGAATTCGTCACCATCCCAATACCGAAGAGGGCCGTCGTCATCGATGAAAAGGTTCAAATCACCACTGACACTGTCGGGCATATACTCCCGGCCCATGGAACCTGAGTCGTCGAAAATGAACAACAGGTTCGGATCGACGGACTCTTTAAGGAAGATCGGGGCTGTGGCGAGATTGACATCTGCCAATGCCGACTGAAAGGTTGCCGTGGAAAGGGCGAATGCCAGCAGAGCATGACCGGCTCTCTGTGCTGGTTTAGTTCTACCCAGCCTGCAAAGGGTATCGCTGAGCCCTGGCTTTTGGTTTTTGCTTTTATGTTTCATCTGGTCTCCTCCTGATGGGAGAGTGCGAATCGGTAATCGTTTAGTTTGCTGTGATGCTGATCCGCCGGATTTACTCCGGTGGCAAAAGAACCGTGGACTGAATGACAGCCAGAGCGTCGGGGCTGCCGCCGACGCCTCGGGAGGTCACGAGAAAGCGCTCAAAACAGGGTTCAGTGGGATCAATAGGGCAGATGTCGGCCAGGCGCGCCTGGTGAAACTGCGGTTCCGCGCTGACCTGAACACCAACGTTCCCCGTTCCCGAAGGTGCGGGTGCGACGCCGTCCCAGTCCCATGGGGAAACCAGTCGGGCAGTGCCGGAGGCGGCCTGTCGTGTTGCTAGTGTGTTGAGCAGATCGGTTTCTGCCTGCCGCAGGGCCGCTTCGGATGCTTGGAACGCAATAGAACCATCATGGGCATTACTGGCCATTCGTTCCTGCAGGATTGAACTCTGCATGCCGCCCATGGCCAGCAGAGAGATCAGTAGAAGCATTACCAGGGCAACGATAAGCGTTGCGCCGCGTTGATTGGTCGGAGAGCTCTTTAAGCTAATCATTTTCATCATCCTGTTTACATCCGGGCCCGCATGGCGACTGTTGCGACAGAAACGACACGTACCCGGCCATCGGCTGTGTTGTTCGGTTGAAAGAAGCGGCTGCCCAGCATGTCGAAATTGCGCGTGTTAGGTTCATCGAGAACTTCATCCTGGCTGCGCGTCATCACTGAAAAGCGAACGCTGACCACGTCTTGCCAGTCATTGACCTGATCGGCTGCAACATAGGTATCTGCCGCTGACGTGCCACCGGTATCGACGCCATAAAGAATCTGCAGGGTTTCGACACCGGACACCAGTTCCTGGGGTGGCTGCAGTGGCGTCATCAGTCGGCGGAATAAAGCTGGTTCGCCGTTGGTACCCTGGCCGACGTAAAATGCCGTTGAGACAAATTCATAAACCCGGGTTTGTGGCCCATAGTTTGTGTTGTTGAAGGTGTTGCTGGTGTTGCCTGGATTGCCCCCGGCGCCGGCCATTGTAATGGTAGCGGCTCCTGCTCCATCTGTTTTCTGGAACAGCTCGCCTTCGGAGCAATCCTCTGCGGTGGCCAGCATGACCCGGTTAGCTGGTACGTCAGAAGGGTTTGCCAACGTAAGTTGTCCAGCCCCGGTGACCGCATTGGTCGGCTCGCTGACGAAAGATAAGGCGTTAAGGATGATTACATCGGAGTAGACCAGAACGGATCCGGTTAAAGCTGCTGGAAGGGCCGTTCCTGCCGTTCCCGAACTCCAATCTCCCGCCACGCCAAAGAGTGAGCCTGGCAGGAGGTCAGTGTTGTCACCCGGGCCGGTGTTATCGAATTCCCAGCCCTGGACCGCCTGCGCCGCCGGAACCACGGGGCCAGCATTAAGCCTGTTCTCAACGACCTGGTCCAGAGGCCTGCCCATTTCCGCGAGGCACCCGAAACTCCCGGCAGAACGGATGTCCGGTTTCAGAATAGAGGATACGAACCGGGTGCTCTCCTGTGCGTAGGACAGTCCCTGTGTTTGCCGGTAGCTGTCGTCGCCGCTCAGATAGATCTGGGTAACACCCAGGGTCAGCAGCAGGCCCAGCGCCATGGCGATAAGAAGTTCGATCAGGGATAGACCGATTTGCCGTTCAGGTGCTGATCGTTTGAGAGAAGGAGCTGTATTGGAATATTGCAGTTTCAAATCTGAGTCCTCACTACAACCGGGTTGGCGTTAGCGTCGTTTTGATCCCAGTCGATCGTTATGGTTACCACGTTGCCATTGACCGCTACAGTGCGTCGGGCTGCCGGGAGCAGGCAGGTAAGGCTGTTCTGCCACGATGCGATGTCGTCGTCGGTGACATTGCCGTTACCGGGTACAAATCCGGTTGCACAGTCGCCATTGTCGCCGCCTTCTGCTACTCCGGCGGCCAGAGCATAGCCCGCCGGGTTTGCCGGGTTCGCCCGGATCCGATCAAAAAGGTCCTCTGCGAGAAGAACAGCCTGACTCCGGTTCTGGGACTGCGAGTTCATTTGCATGGAGACGACCTGGGTCGAGGCGACCCCAAGAATTCCGATGCCCAGGACGAGAACGGCAATCAGGATCTCGATGAGTCCGATGCCTGCTTGACTTGCCGGGAGAGTCTTCTGGCGTATACGGCCAGGTAGTCGAAGATGTTTGTGAATCATGGGCAGGCTCCGATGTCAGGGTCAATCTCTGTTCGACCGACCGGGCTCACGTTAACGGTCAGAAGGCGGCCGCCAGTGGCGCAGCCATTGGGCGCGACTGTAAAGGTTTGCCCCACTTGAGGAACCAAAAAACCGCGACGATCAAACACAAGGTCGACGGCCGTTGCCGTATAGGTAAGGTTTCCCGGACCTTCAAAACCACGAATCTGATCGTTGGCGCAATCGCCCGTGTCATCGCCTTCATGAACGCACCAGCCTGAGTCCAGCCCGCCATCAGTGCTGAATGTCACGTCCGTCCCACGTTTAATGGCCTCAGCCCGTGCCAGACGAATGGACGACACCAACAGGTTGGTTCCGGTGGTCAGGCGATTCTCACCGATCAGATTGCCAAACCCAGGAACGGCCACCGTCGCAATGATGACCAGAATCAGTGTGGTGACCAGTAACTCAATTAGCGTAAAACCCGAGGAATTCTTCAGCATGCCTTGTCCCGTTAATTTTTCCTGACTCTAGTGAAGCAGAGCTTCAGGAGTCTCGCACCCTGTGAGCGATAAGCGGTCGAGGAATGGGCATGAACGGTCCGCTGCTTCCGAGGCTGTGAATGTCGTCACAAAGTCGGACCGATCCAAAGCATGCAGAATGCAATGTCAGGATGCAGGGCAGGTCAGCACCGGGCCCCACGGCAGCTTGATTTTGCCATCGCCATTGGTGTCATTCAGAACTCGCAGGCGGCCGCCAATGTTCAAGGCCAGATAGCTCATCTGCGTGGCTGAGCCGGGCACGACAGAGCAAGCGATCAGGCTGCCCATGGTGCCTCGACTCATCCCGTCAGGCGCCAGTTGAAAGTAGCCGCGGCCGGCAGTTCGGGAAGTCAGCGTAGACTGGTCTGGCACAGGCCTGAAGAGTCGATGGATTTTTCCGTTGTCCGGGCGTTTGTCGTTGTTCTTGTCGGTGAATACTGCGATGGGCAGCGACCAGTCGTCCACGCATCTCTGTGTCTCCGATAACGGGCAGACAGTGGTAAGCCCTCGTTTGTCCGTCGCGTAGGAGCGGGCGACTGAAAACATCAGGTGTATGTCGTTGACCATTTGTCGGTGACGGCTGGAGGTGATCAGGGTATTCCACGAAGTGCTTGCCATTCCGGCAAGCAACGACAACAGCACGAGTGTAATAACGAGCTCAACGAGCGTGAAGCCCGCAAGCAGTTTTCGGGTAGGCATGGTCCAACATCCATGTTGGTTAGTGACGGTTTGGCATCACGTCCTGTAATGCCGAGCCGAAACAGTCTATCAGAGGCGCCCGGGAGGAAGATTGGTAATGGCTCTATCTGAGACCCCGATCACTCCATGTCAAGCTTCTTCAGGCGATAGCGCAGCGCCCGGAAGCTGATGCCCAGTCGTTTGGCCGCGGCCGTTTTGTTCCAGCGGGTCGCCTCCAGCGCTTTCTCGATGGTTTGTCGCTCGATGTTTTCAAGATAGCTTTCGAGGTCAATCTCGCCCTCTGGGGTGGTGATGGTTTCTGCCGAAGCGTCGCTCATTTCTGCAGGGGAATCTTTGGCAGTGGCGGATGTTGGCGCGCCGTTACTGAGGTGCAGGTCATCCGGGCCGATCACATCGGCATCGCACAGGGTGTAGGCCCTCTCCAGAATATTCTCGAGCTCACGAACGTTGCCTGGGAATTCGTAATCCTGCAGCAAGCGGATGGCGTCTGGGGTCAGCGCCGCGGGTGGGCATTCGTACTCACCGGCGATACGCTCAAGTATGTGCAAAGCCAGCAGCTCGATGTCGTCCGCACGTTCCCGCAGTGGCGGCACGCCCAGTTCGATTACGTTAATCCGATAGAACAGGTCCTGTCGGAAGCTGCCTTCCTGGACCAGTTCGGGCAGGTTCTTGTGGGTGGCGCTGAGAACTCGAATATCCACCGGCACTTCCTTGGTGTCGCCCACCGGGCGCACTGCTTTCTCTTGAATCGCACGCAGTAGCTTCACTTGCATGGCCAGGGGCAGGTCAGCCACCTCATCCAGAAACAGGGTGCCACCACTGGCAGATCGGAACAGGCCATCCTTATTTTCCACCGCTCCCGTGAAGCTGCCTTTCTTATGGCCAAAAAATTCACTTTCCATCAATTCCGAGGGAATAGCGCCACAGTTAACGGCAATGAACGGACCTTCCCGACGGGGTCCCTGCAGGTGAATCATGCGGGCAACCAGCTCTTTGCCGCTACCGGACTCACCGCTGATGAAGACAGGGGCCTGGCTGCGCGCCAGCTTGCGGGTCTGGTTGCGCAGCTTCCGGATCTGTGACGAATTGCCGAGCAGCAGGCCGGGCTCGTCGCCGGCTTCGTCAAGTTCGGGTTTGGGCTGGGACAAGCGCAGCGCACTGTTTACCAGCTCTCGCAGACGGGGCAGTTCAACCGGTTTGGACACGAAATCAAACGCGCCCGCTTTAAGGGATTGGATGGCGGTGTCCATATTGCCGTAAGCGGTGATCACGGCAACCGGGGTGGTCGGCGCGTGTTGCTGGATCCATTGCACCAGTTCAATGCCATTGCCGTCCGGCAAATTCATGTCGGTCAGACATAAGTGAAAGGTTTGCTCGCCAAGCAGGGCCCGAGCGGTGCCTAAATCGGGAGCGGTCAGCGCCTTGATGCCCATGCGGGTGAGGGTGATTTCCAGCAGATCCCGGATGTCCGGTTCGTCGTCAACAATCAGCGCGGTATGAGTGGTCATCGTCGTGTGTTGTTTCCCTGTTATTGTCCGACGCACAGTGTCCGGGGGCGTCGTGTCAGATCAGTCGCCCGGGGTGCGCAAAGGTGATGCGGAAACAGCAGCCGGGCTGATGGTCATCCACCAGCGATAAGTGGGCTTGGTTAGCCTCGCACAGTTCCCGGGCCAGATAAAGACCGAGGCCAGTGCCACTTTTATCGGTGGTAAAAAACGGTTCAAAGACCGAGCCCTGATGCTCTGGCGAGATACCGGGACCATGGTCTCGAACGTCGACGTAGGCGCGTTCGCCATCCACGGTGGCACCGGCGTGCACTAGGATTCTGCGCACCCCGGTTCGCTGCTCGCTGTACCGCAAGCCGTTGTCGCACAGGTTGACCATGACCTGCTCAATCTGACTGGTGTCGAAGCGGGCCTGGGGAATGTCACTGTCCACACGTACGTCAATCACGGAGCCACTGGCGTGGTCTTGGGTCTGCAAATAATCCGCTTTGAATTCTTGGAGCCAGGTCTCAATGTCGATCAGGTCGGTATTGGCGGCGCTACGGCGGGACAAATCAAGCACGTTTTCTACAATGCCGTTCACCCGGCGGGAATGTCGGCGGATGATATCCAGCATTTGCTGGTCGCCCTGGTCCAGGTTCGGCGACTCCTCCATGAGTTGCGCGGCATGGCTTATCGCGCCCAATGGATTGCGAATCTCATGAGCGATACCGGCGGTCAGACGCCCAAGCGACGCCAGTTTCATCTGTTGCGCCTGCTGAGTGATCTTGCTCATGTCCTCAATGAAAACCAGGATCTGATCGCCCCGCTCCTGGTCAAGCTGGGTGAAATTGGCCTGCAGGATGGGAGAGGTCTGGAACGGCCGAAACGGTTCAATACGCCGGCTCGGGTCGTTGAGCCAGGACTCGAGCCCCAACTTCAATGCCTGAGGCAAAACCCGGCTACCGTTGTTCGGGGCGATCGACTGATCGCTATGGTGTTCGGAAGCGGTGCCGAAAAGAAGCTCCTCTGCGGCGGCGTTGACCAGTCGGATCTGTCCGTAGCGATCAAGTACCAGAATGCCCGTGCGCATGCGCTGGATGATCTGCTGATTGATGCGTTCCAGCTCGGCAATGCTCTGGGCGCGACTGTTGGCCAACGCCTCACTGCTGCGCATCCGCCTGGAGATGGATTGCAACACGAAGGCGGCGGCAAAATACAGAATGCCCAAGGAGCCGGCACGGACAACATCGTCCGCTGGTGCGTCCAGCGCCAGGACCGACCAACCGGATATACCCAGAGAGCAGATGGCCGCCAGGGCGGCGTAGAAAAAACCGATTCGGCTGGGGGTTAGGATATTGCCTGCCGCCACGGAGACGATGACAAGATTGGCCAGGCCGTTGGTGATTCCGGTACTGGCCATTAACAGCCAATGCATGATCAGGATATCGAGCAGTATTGACAGAGTGATGTGCCGTCGGCTGGGACGGAATCCGGCAAGTATGATCAGGGCAACAAAGGCGTTCAGGCCGAAGTAGCCGGCCACGCCAGCCTGATAATAAGCAAGCAGCCGGAATCGTGAATCCAGGCTGACCGGTTCAACAAACAGCAGCCCCAGCAGTAACAGGCTGACCACTAGTCGGTAGTGGTTGTAGATCCGGAACAGCTTCTGTTGTTGCAGGTCAGCGGCGGCTGTCGGCGCTTGTGCAGGCTTTTTTATAGGAGTTGTTGCCATGTATCTCGGGAATCCGCTGGTGGTCGGGAGAAATCCGTGTCCTTGCGGGGTTATAATAGCCTTTTCGTGGCAATGAGTTACAGGAGCCGATTTATGTCCGTTACCGGGAGCGCCCCTTCCCCCCAATTTTCTCCCCGGAAACTCCGAGTGGTGATGGCCCAGCTGGATTTTCTGGTGGGTGATATTCCCGGGAATACGGAACTGGTGATCGACGCCGCCCGCCGGGCGTCGACTGAGCATCAGGCCGATGTGGTGGTGTTCCCAGAGCTGTGTCTGACCGGTTATCCACCGGAGGACCTGCTGCTTCGCCCCAGCCTCGAAATCCGGGTACTGGAGGCGTTGGAACGGCTGCAACAGGAAAACCTGGGGCCTGCCATTGTCATCGGCGCGCCGTTGCGAGAGGGTGCGCTGCTCTATAACGCTGCGGTCGTGATTGAAGCGGGGCAGGAAACCGGTCGCTATTTCAAACGGTTCCCGCCCAATTACCAGGTGTTCGATGAGAAGCGCTATTTCGCCGAGGGCAGGGACGTGGTCACCCTGAATATCCGTGGCGTGCCCGTCGGCATCACCGTGTGTGAGGACATCTGGAAGGATGGCCCGGTGGAGGAGGCTGCGGCGGCCGGAGCCAAATTGATTCTGAACCTGAACGCCTCACCTTACGACATCGACAAGCAGGCTCGTCGCAAGGCCCTGCTCGAGCGAAAATCCCGTGAGAATCAGGTCGGCATTGTCTATGTGAACCTGGTCGGTGGCCAGGATGAACTGGTGTTTGATGGTGGCTCGATGGTATTTGACCATTCCGGCAAAATTGCTTGCGAAGCGCCCCAGTTCAGCGACGGTTTGTTCCCAGTCGAGTTCCTGTGTGAGCACCACTGTCAGCCGGTGTCGCAACCACTGCCGGAGGAACCCTCCCTGGAGGCCAATGTCTACCGAGCCCTTGTGACCGGTGTCCGCGACTACGTCAACAAGAACGGGTTTCGCTCAGTCGTGCTCGGTTTGTCCGGTGGCATCGATTCGGCGGTGACGCTGGCGGTGGCTGTTGACGCGCTGGGCAAGGATCGGGTGCGGGCGGTGATGATGCCGTTCCGCTACACCTCCAGCATGAGTCTGGAAGACGCCGAAGCCGAAGCCGTGGCGCTAGGCGTTCAGTACGATGTGTTTTCCATCGAGCCCATGTACGACGCCTTCATGGCCGGCCTGGCGGGACCGTTCGAGGGCACGTCACCGGACACCACCGAGGAAAACCTACAGGCGCGATTGCGTGGTGTGCTGCTGATGTCCCTGTCCAACAAATTTGGGTCGCTGGTGCTGACCACGGGCAACAAAAGCGAGATGGCCGTGGGGTATTCCACGTTGTATGGAGACATGGCTGGCGGATTCGACGTGTTGAAAGACGTGCCGAAAACCCTGGTCTTCCGGTTGGCCTCCTACCGCAACAGCCTGTCGCCAGTGATTCCGGAGCGGGTCATAACGCGTCCGCCCTCAGCGGAACTGGCACCGGACCAGAAAGATGAGGACAGCTTGCCGGGCTACGACGTGCTGGATCAGATCCTGAATCTATACGTGGAACGGGATTTCAGCGCCGATGCGATTGTCGCCGAGGGATTTGACAGGGCCGATGTGGGCCGGGTGATTCGGCTGGTGGACATCAATGAATACAAGCGTCGCCAGGCGCCAATTGGTGTGCGCATCACCGAGCGGGGCTTCGGTAAGGATCGCCGCTATCCCATTACCAATGGCTGGAAAAGCGGCAAATAGAGCCTCAGCGGGAGAGGGTTGGGCGACGGTGTTACTCGTCGCCCATCAGGCCGAAGGTGATCACGTTGGTCAGGGACCGGTCTTCCCGTTTCAGGACGTCGGCAACAAATTCGCCGTCTTCGTCAAACGCCTCACTGTCGGGGAAATTGGTGCGAAGTAAGGCGATGGCGTCCTGGGCACCTTTTTTCAGGTCGAGAAACTGAAAGGTTTCGGCCAGAATAATCAGCGCTTCTTCCACCACAGGTGAGCTGGGATAGTTCTCGACCACGTAACGTGCACGGTTGTTGGCGGCGACATAGGCTTCCCGTTTGATGTAGTAACGTGCAGCGTGGAGTTCCAAGGCGGCCATGCGGTTGCGAATGGCGATCATCCGCTGGCGGGCATCGGCCACATACTGGCTGTCTGGGTAGCGGTTCAGTAGCTCAGAAAAGTCCCGGAACGCCTGGGTCTGTTCGCCCGGGTTGCGCGCTGACACGTCAATCGGGAAATAACGGGCAGCCAGGCCCAAGTCCAGGTTGTACGAGGCCAGTCCGCGCATGAACAACGCGTAGTCGGCGTGCTCGCTCTGAGGATTCAGGCGAAGAAAACGGTCGGCAGCCGCGCGAGCGCCTTCCAGGTCAAGGTTCTGGAAGCGGGCGAAGATCAGGTCGAGCTGTGCCTGCTCGGCATAGCGACCAAACGGATAGTAGGTTTCCAGAGCGTCGAGATTTTCCTCGGCCTCGTTGAAATTGCCCGAATCCATCGCTTCGCGCGCGTTGTCGTAATAGGTCTCCTCGGGCAGAACCTCTTCCTGCCGGTTGGAGGCGCAAGCACTGACCATCACCACCAATGTGGCCAGTAGCAGTAAACGGACAACTGATCTCATGCCGGAATCCCGTATAATGTCGATAAATTCAAAAGAGGCGACATTGTAGCGGGGAAGTTGCCCCATGTGCAGACTGTGCCTCTGGGTTTAGAAGAATGTTCGAAAAATTGTCTGAAGAATTGTCCAAAGAGTTCTCACCGAAACGTAACACACACAGGCCCCGGGGGCTTAATGTCATCTGAAAATCGAATTACGGCCAGTTTTGTTGTCCCGCCGGACCTGAGTGACCGTCGTCTGGATCAGGCTGCGGCTGAATTGATGCCGGAGCATTCTCGCTCGCGGCTGCAAGGCTGGATCAAGAGTGGCGCTCTGACCGTTAATGGCGAAAACCGCAAGCCGCGCGACAAGGTCATGCTTGATGACCGGTTGGAGCTGGATGCGGAGCCGGAAGCTCAGGTCAGTTGGGAAGCGGAAGAGATTACCCTCGACATCGTATACGAGGACGAGCACCTGCTGGTGATCAACAAGCCGGCAGGTCTGGTGGTGCACCCCGCTGCCGGTCACGCCGATGGCACTCTGGTGAACGCGCTGCTGAATTATGCGCCGGAAGTGGAGAACCTGCCGCGGGCCGGGATCGTGCACCGCTTGGACAAAGACACGTCAGGGGTCATGGTGGCCGCCCGCAGCCTGATTGCCCACACCTCTTTGGTGGATCAGTTGCAAACCCGGACCATGGGGCGGGAATACGATGCCGTGGTGGTCGGTACCCTGACCGGCGGGTCGACCGTCGACGCGCCCATAGGGCGTCACCCCCGAGAGCGCAAGAAAATGGCGGTTGTGCCTGCCGGCAAGGCTGCTGTCACCCACTATCGCCTGGCTGAGCGCTTTGCCGCCCATACCCACATTCGTTGCAAGCTGGAGAGTGGCCGCACTCACCAGATCCGTGTCCACATGGCCCATGTAAAGCATCCGCTGGTCGGGGACCCGATGTATGGCGGTCGCCTGCGGTTACCGAAAGGCACCACCGAAGAGCTGCGAGAGGCCCTGGCTGCGTTTAATCGACAGGCACTGCACGCCCGTCAGCTCACGCTCGAACACCCGGAAACCGGGGAAATCATGACCTGGGAGGTGCCGCTGCCGGAAGACATGGTTCAGTTGATGGCCGCGCTGCGAAAGCATGTCCAGGATCTGGACCATCATGATTTCTGAGCAGGACCTGATTTTACCGGACTGGCCGGCCCCCGGCCGGGTTCGGGCGGTCAGTACTACCCGTCGTGGTGGGTTCAGTCAGCCGCCCTGGGAGTCGCTGAACCTGGGCGGCCACGTAGAGGACGACCCTGAGCATGTGGCGACCAATCGACAACGCCTGGCTGATACACTGGGGCTTGATCCCGCCTCGGTTGGCTGGCTGTCTCAGGTGCATGGCACCGGGTTGGTCACGTTGCCCGCAGAGGGTGTTCCCGAAGCCGATGCCGCATGGACGGATCAAGTGCAACAGGTCTGCGCCATTCTGACGGCGGATTGCCTGCCCGTGGTGTTTTGTGATCGGGCCGGAACCCAGGTGGCAGCCGCCCATGCGGGCTGGCGCGGTCTCTGTAATGGCGTGCTGGAACAGGTCGTCGACAGCTTCCAGGTTCCGGCGGCGGAGATCCTGGCCTGGCTCGGTCCGGCCATAGGCCCCGGTGAGTTCGAGGTGGGGCACGAGGTGCGGGACGCCTTCCTGGCTATTGATCCGCACGCCTCCGAGGCTTTTTCATCCGAGGGTGCCCGCCCTGGCCATTTTATGGCCGATATTTACCGCCTTGCCCGGCAAAGGCTCGAAGCTGCCGGGGTCAGCAGCATTTACGGCGGTGACCTGTGCACCGTTTCCGATCCCAACCGTTTCTACTCCTACCGCCGTGATGGCCGCACTGGCCGTATGGCAACCCTCGTTTGGCTGGATTCCTGAGCCCTGATCAATGCCGGACTGATCCGGGTCAACTTCCTGATCGCTGGTTGGCCTGGCCGCTTGAAGTCCCCCCGCGTGCCCCTACATTTAACATCAAAGACGTGCGGATATCGGTTCAGACGTGTACTGGACCGATTTCCCGGACCTAGGATTTTGGGGAACAAGACCTATGCGAATCGACAAACTGACCAGCCGGCTACAGACCGCGTTAGCCGACGCCCAGTCCCTTGCGGTGGGCAAGGATCACAACTTTATTGAGCCGGTGCATCTGATGCAGGCGCTTCTGGATCAGGACGGCAGCGCGATAAAACCGCTGCTCAAGCAGGCCGGTGCAGAGCCGGGGCGTGTCCGGCAGGCCATCGCCCGTGAGCTGGAGCATCTGCCGGAGGTGCAGGGCTCAGCCGGGGATGTCGCCATGTCCAACGATATGGGGCGGCTATTCAATATCGCGGACAAACTGGCGCAAAAACGCAAGGACCAGTTCATCTCCAGCGAACTCATGCTGCTGGCGGCGCTGGAGGATCGGGGATCCCTGGGCCGGATACTGCGCGAGCAGGGCGTAGATAAGGCTGCCCTGGGGAAAGCCATCGACGAGGCGCGAGGTGGCGAGGCCGTGAACGATGCCGGTGCTGAGGAAAACCGTCAGGCGCTGTCGAAGTACACCATCGACCTGACCGAGCGAGCCGAGGAGGGCAAGCTTGACCCGGTAATTGGTCGGGATGACGAGATTCGCCGCACCATCCAGGTATTGCAGCGTCGGCGCAAAAATAACCCGGTGCTGATTGGTGAGCCCGGCGTTGGTAAGACGGCAATAGTCGAGGGCCTGGCCCAGCGGATCGTCAATGGCGAAGTGCCGGATGGTCTGAAAGACAAGCGGGTGTTGTCCCTGGACATGGGCGCGCTGATTGCCGGTGCCAAGTTCCGTGGTGAGTTCGAGGAACGCCTGAAGGCGGTGCTGAATGAATTGGCCAAACAGGAAGGGCAGATCATCCTGTTCATCGATGAGATCCACACCATGGTGGGCGCTGGTAAAGCTGAGGGCTCTATGGACGCGGGCAACATGCTCAAACCGGCTCTGGCTCGGGGTGAATTGCACTGCGTCGGTGCCACTACCCTGGATGAGTACCGGGAAAACATCGAAAAAGACGCCGCTCTTGAGCGGCGGTTCCAGAAGGTGCTGGTGAGCGAACCCAACGAGGAAGACACCATCGCCATCCTTCGGGGGCTCAAGGAGCGTTACGAGGTCCATCACGGGGTCGAAGTCACCGACGGCGCGATCATAGCAGCGGCCAAACTGTCGCATCGCTACATCACCGACCGTCAGCTGCCGGACAAGGCCATTGATCTGGTGGACGAGGCCGCAAGCCAGATTCGCATGGAAATGGACTCCAAGCCGGAAGCCCTCGATCGCCTGGAGCGTCGCTTGATCCAGCTGAAAATCGAGCGCGAGGCCCTGAAAAATGAGACGGATGCGGCGTCGAAGAAGCGGCTGGAAGAGTTGTCCGGTGTTATCGCTGGGGTCGAGCGGGAATATGCCGATCTTGAGGAGGTCTGGAATACGGAGAAGGCGGCCCTGCACGGTTCCCAGAAGATCAAGAGCAAGCTGGAGCAGGCCCGCATTGATCTGGAAAACGCCCGTCGGGCTGGTGATCTGGGCAAGATGTCGGAGCTGCAGTATGGCCAGATACCGGAGCTCGAGCGCCAACTCGACATGGCCAGCCAGGCTGAGATGATGGAGATGAAGCTGCTGCGCAACCGGGTGACTGATGAAGAGATTGCCGAGATTGTCTCCAAGTGGACCGGCATTCCGGTGTCAAAGATGCTGGAGGGCGAGCGCGACAAGCTTATGCGCATGGAAGAGGCGCTGCACGACCGGGTGATCGGCCAGGACGAGGCGGTGGAAGCGGTCGCCAACGCCGTTCGCCGTTCTCGCGCCGGGCTGTCCGATCCCAATCGGCCCAATGGCTCGTTCTTGTTCCTTGGCCCCACCGGTGTGGGCAAAACTGAGCTTTGCAAATCGCTGGCTTCGTTCCTGTTCGACACTGAGGAGGCCATGGTCCGCATCGACATGTCCGAGTTTATGGAGAAGCATTCAGTGGCGCGTTTGATCGGCGCGCCTCCGGGCTATGTAGGCTACGAAGAGGGTGGCTACCTGACCGAAGCGGTGCGCCGCCGGCCATACTCGGTGCTGTTGCTGGATGAGGTGGAAAAGGCCCACCCGGACGTGTTCAATATCCTGCTACAGGTGTTGGAAGATGGCCGGCTTACCGACGGGCAGGGTCGAACCGTCGACTTTCGAAATACCGTGATTGTCATGACCTCCAACCTTGGCTCCGACATCATTCAACAAAAAGCCGGCGAGGAGAACTACGAGGCCATGAAATCCTCGGTGATGGAGGTGGTTGGCACGCATTTCCGGCCGGAATTCATCAACCGGGTCGACGAAGTGGTGGTATTCCACCCGTTGGCACAAAATCAGATTCAGGGCATTGCCCGGATACAGATCGACGCCCTGGCCAAGCGATTAAAGGATCAGGATATGCGCCTGGAGCTGGACGAAGCGGCGATGGAGCTGCTGGCGGAAGTTGGTTACGACCCGGTGTACGGCGCAAGGCCATTGAAGCGTGCTATCCAACGGATGATCGAAAACCCGCTAGCGCAGAAGCTTCTCCGGGGGGATTTTGTGCCGGGAGATACCATTGCAGCATCAGTGCAGGATCACCAGTTGGTGTATACTCGGGCATAAGCCTTGCGGTGGTCGGCTCCGGATCCTCTGAGGATCCGGAGCCTTTGCATTTGAAGCCGATCAGCTCTCTTCCGGTCCGCAGTTTTCGGACACGATCTTCTCGAACTGTTCCCGCTTTTCGCTGATTTCCTCGGGTGTGAGGTAGCGCAGTTCACCGTTTTCTTCAATTCTGATTCGTGCATTGTTGGCCATGACCTGCAGGTTTTCCTCGGCGGTGGCGCAGTTGGCCTCGCGCTGTTTCTGGCGGGCCTCGTCGGCAGCCGCTTCACGGCGCTGCTCTGCTGCCTCCTGCTCCTGTTCTTCCAACGCCTCCACCCGTTCGGTGGGGCTTGGGCGATTGGTGGAGGCCGGCGAGGTCGTGCCGGAGCGCACTTTGACTTTTTCCGACTGGGTGCCGGCGGGCTGACGGTCGCCAAAGTGAGTAACCCCGTCCTCGTCCGTCCACTTATAGACAGAGGCGCCCATTGAGACACCCGGTACCACGGCCAGCAACAAGCTCAGTGTCAGGATCTTCTTATTCATCTGTGTACTCACTTTTGGTTCACCGCTCCCGGGGCAGGCTGAAACCTGCGTCACCGGAAATTTCATTGTAGGTCTGCTCCGCAATCATGCCATCCAAATCAAAGATTTTCTTCCGTTTGGTTCAAAACTCCACGCCTTGATCATGTTCTGGAATCTGACCGGCTGCGTCGGGGTAGGTAATAATACGGTTGCTACTATTGACAGGGAGTTTCCCGCTGTCAGAATTACCGATTGCCTGAAGACTGGGGTCAATACGGCAGGCAATCCCGAGCGAGTATCCCCCGTTTTAAACCACACTGAACGCACCGCGCGAACGTCGCGGGATGGTTGTTGCTTATGTGCAACCCGTTGATTGGCCGTTCTCCGCAACCCTCAGGAGGGCGGCTGGCCAGGAGACAACCTCTGACAAGTGTGGAGGAGCAGCCGGTTCCGCTTTCACAAGAAGCAGGGAAACCGTGAATCCAGGCAACCGGGGGTAACCCGGCTCATTCACTCGTAGAAGAGGGTAGAAAATCGTGGAGTTATTGTCTGGCGCCGACATGCTCATTCGCTCCCTGCAGGACGAAGGGATCGAATACGTTTACGGCTATCCGGGTGGTGCAGCGCTGCATATCTATGACGCGCTGTTCAGGCAGGACAAAGTCAAGCACATTCTGGTTCGGCACGAGCAGGCCGCGGTCCACATGGCCGATGGTTATGCCCGGGCAACCGGAAAACCAGGTACCGTACTGGTGACCTCGGGTCCTGGAGCTACCAACACTATTACAGGCATTGCCACCGCCTTTATGGATTCCATCCCCATGGTGGTGCTGTGCGGTCAGGTTGCTTCGACGCTGATCGGCGAGGATGCCTTCCAGGAAACCGATATGATCGGTGTTTCCCGCCCAGTGGTTAAGCACAACCTCAGCGTGCGTCACCCGGAAGAGATTCCCGAGGTGATCCGCAAGGCCTATTACATCGCCTCAACCGGCCGTCCCGGCCCGGTGGTCGTCGATATCCCCAAGGATATGACCACACCCAACGAGCGTTACGAATACTCGTACCCTAAAAAGGTCAAACTGCGCTCCTACAGCCCGGCCATTCGTGGTCACGCCGGTCAGATCAAGAAAGCCGTCGACATGCTGCTGGCGGCTCGCCGGCCGGTCATCTACGCCGGTGGTGGCGTGATTCTGGGCAAGGCGTCTGATCAGTTGACCGATCTGGTGCGCAAGCTGGGCTATCCGATCACCAACACCCTGATGGGCATTGGCTGTTACCCGGCCAGCGACAAGCAGCATCTCGGCTGGCTGGGCATGCACGGCACCTACGAAGCCAACATGGCCATGCACCACTCGGACTTGATCCTGTGTGTCGGCGCTCGGTTCGATGACCGGGTCACCAACGCCACCGAAAAGTTCTGTCCGGGCGCCCGCATCATCCATATCGACATTGATCCGGCATCAATCTCCAAGACCGTGGACGCCGATGTGCCTATCGTTGGGCCGGTGGACGCGGTGCTGAAGGAGATGCTGTCCCTCGTTAAGGAAAGCAACGTCAAGCCGGATGCCGAAGCCATCGCGGCCTGGTGGAAGCAGATCGATGAGTGGCGGGCGTTCCATGGCATGCGCTATGAAACCAGCGACGACGTGATCAAGCCCCAGGAAGTCATCGAGATGTTGTGCCGGCTCACCAACGGTGAGGCCTTCGTTACTTCCGACGTGGGTCAGCACCAGATGTTTGCCGCCCAGTACTACAAGTTCGACAAGCCCAATCGCTGGATCAACTCCGGTGGCCTGGGCACCATGGGCTTCGGTCTGCCGGCCGCCATGGGCGTCAAGCTCACGCACCCGGACGACGAAGTGCTGTGCATCACCGGTGAAGGCAGCATCCAGATGAACATCCAGGAGCTGTCCACCTGCAAGCAGTACAACCTGCCGGTGAAGATCATCAACCTGAACAACCAGGCCCTGGGCATGGTCAAGCAGTGGCAGGACATGAACTACGAGTCCCGTCACTCCCAGTCCTACATGGAGTCTCTGCCGGACTTCACCAAGCTGGCGGAAGCCTATGGCCACAAGGGCGTGGTGATCGACAAGAAAGCCGATCTCGAAACCAAGCTGAAAGAAGTGCTGGCGATGAAGGATGAGCTGGTGTTTGTCGACATTTATGTAGATCGCTTTGAGCACGTCTATCCGATGCAGGTAGCCCGCGGGTCCATGAAGGACATGTGGCTCAGCAAAACGGAGAGGGTGTGATCATGCGTCGAATCATTTCCGTTCTGCTTGAAAACGAACCTGGCGCGCTGTCGCGCGTGGTCGGGCTGTTTTCCCAGCGCAACTACAACATTGAAACCCTGACCGTGGCGCCTACCGAAGATGAGACCTTGTCTCGTCTGACGGTGACCACTACCGGCTCGGACAAGGTCATCGAGCAGATCACCAAACAGCTGAACAAACTGATTGAGGTGGTCAAACTGGTGGACCTGACCGAAGGCTCCCACATCGAGCGCGAGCTGATGCTGGTCAAGCTCAAAGCCACCGGTTCCCAGCGGGCCGAGATCAAGCGTACCGTGGATATTTTCCGCGGCCAGATCGTCGATGTCACCAGCTCGGTCTACACCGTGCAGTTGGCCGGCGACAGCGAGAAACTGGATGGCTTCATTCAGGCGGTCGGTACCTCGGGTGTACTCGAGGTGGTGCGTACAGGGGTTTCCGGTATTGCCCGTGGCGAGAAGGTACTCAGCCTGTAACGGCTATTGATACGAATTGAACATCATGGCCTGATAGGGCCAATACAAATAACAGAGGTTTGTCATGCAGGTTTATTACGATAAGGATTGTGATCTTTCCATCATCCAGGGCAAGAAAGTTGCCATCATCGGTTTTGGTTCCCAGGGCCACGCCCACGCGTGCAACCTGAAGGAATCCGGTGTTGACGTAACCGTCGGTCTGCGCCCGGGTTCTTCTTCCATTGCCAAGGCCGAGGCCTATGGCCTGAAAACCAGCGACGTGCCGTCTGCGGTTGCCGCTGCTGATGTGGTCATGGTGCTGACACCGGACGAGTTTCAGGCGCAGCTGTACAAAGCCGAAATTGAGCCGAACCTGAAGCAGGGCGCTACCCTGGCGTTCGCCCACGGTTTTGCCATCCACTACAACCAGATTGTTCCGCGCAAAGACCTCGACGTCATCATGGTTGCTCCGAAGGCTCCGGGCCACACCGTGCGCACCGAGTTCGCCAACGGCGGTGGTATTCCTGACCTGATCGCGATCTTCCAGGACGCGTCTGGCAACGCAAAAAATGTTGCGCTGTCCTACGCCAGCGGCATCGGTGGCGGTCGTACCGGTATCATCGAAACCACCTTCAAGGACGAGACCGAAACCGACCTGTTCGGTGAGCAGGCCGTTCTGTGTGGTGGTGCCGTTGAACTGGTCAAGGCCGGCTTCGAGACCCTGACCGAAGCAGGCTACGCGCCGGAAATGGCGTACTTCGAGTGCCTGCACGAGCTCAAGCTGATCGTTGACCTGATGTACGAAGGCGGCATCGCCAACATGAACTACTCCATCTCCAACAACGCGGAGTATGGTGAGTACGTGACTGGCCCGGAAGTAATCAACGAGCAGTCTCGTGAAGCTATGCGCAATGCGCTGAAGCGTATCCAGAGCGGCGAGTACGCCAAGATGTTCATCTCTGAGGGTGCGTTCAACTACCCATCCATGACCGCGCGTCGTCGCCAGAATGCCGCTCACGATATCGAAACTGTGGGTGAAAAGCTGCGCGGCATGATGCCGTGGATCTCCGCGAACAAGATCGTGGATAAGGACAAGAACTGATCGAATTTTCGACTGGTTCTGGAAAAACGCGGCCCGGGAGGCCGCGTTTTTCGTATATACTCCGCCCAAATGCTTTCCGGAGTTGTGGGAATGACTGACGAAAAGAAGACCGACGAAGCCGCGCCTGAGAGTGCATCGTCGGCGAAAAACTATGAGCAGCCCTCCGAGTGTGAGGTAGAGGCTGGCGAAGTGGTTGAAGAGGAACTGGTGGAGGGCGCGCCCGTCCGACGCAAAGGCATCTACCTGTTGCCGAACGCACTGACAACGGCGTCGCTGTTTTCAGGTTTTTACGCCATCGTCTCGGCGGCCAACGGTATTTTCGACAACGCAGCCATTGCGATTTTTGTGTCGATGATTCTTGATGGCCTGGATGGTCGGGTTGCCCGGATGACTAACACCCAGAGCAAATTTGGTGAGGAATACGATTCTCTGGCCGACATGGTAGCGTTTGGCGTTGCGCCAGGCTTGGTCGCGTTCTTCTGGTCCCTGAACGGCCTTGGTAAGGTTGGCTGGGCAGTCACCTTCATCTATGTGGCCGGTGCGGCGCTGCGATTGGCACGCTTCAATACCCAGATCGGCTCCGTCGACAAAAAGTTTTTTGTTGGTTTGGCGAGCCCGGCGGCCGCCGCCTGTGTGGCGGGGCTAGTCTGGTGCTTCCACTTGTTCGAACCCTCAACCTGGCTGACGCTGTTGACCATTGTTGTGGTCGCAGGCACCGGGGTGATGATGGTGAGCAACATTCTCTATCGCAGCTTCAAGGATCTCGACATGCGCGGGCGCGTCCCCTTCGCCGCCATTCTGCTGGTGGTCCTGATCTTTGTAGTGATCGCGCTGGATCCAGCCACCGTGCTGTTCTCGGGTTTTCTGTTGTATGCCCTGTCCGGCCCGGTTCGGGCTCTGGTTCGGGGAAAGCCGAAGCGCAATTCCGAGGGCGCACCGCAGTAAGTGGTTCCCGGGTCGCCAGGCCCGGGAATTTATTCAGGAACTTCCGGTCAACCCTACCATCGCTCGATACCCGGGTGGTCTGACCGGAGAGTTCCGATGTTGATCAAGAGCCGGCCGTCCTGGTCGTTGTCCCATCATCACGTCACCCCTGAATCTATTTAACTGAACCGCCGCCGATTAATGATTGTCCTGATAACCCGGGTCGGTGCCATGGCAATGCCGGGAATGCAGGCTTCCGCGGCGGCGCTTGCCATCCGGGTTATCTTTGTTTTTCTAAGCTGCTCTTCATGTCTTGGCGTTTCTTTAGTTCATTCTGGGCTGGGGGCGACCTTTACCAACCGTCCCTATAGTGTTGACGAACTGATTGTCTTTATCGGTTTGTTGCTCACGGCAATGGCTTCCCCTTAGCGGCGGTGCGACGGCTAGTCCGTTTTACGAAACCTTTGCGCCGACTCATTTACCAAGCGGTGGTCATCGCCTACCAAGCGGTGGTCATCGCCTGGGTGACTCTTGTCTGGCAAGCCCGAAGTGATGTGACCGAGATGGTGATTTTCGGTGTGGTGGTCGTGTTCCTGATAGGAATGCGAGGCTACTGGTCGGGCTGGCACAGTCTGGTTCCCCTCAGGAAGGGGTGATTCTGTACAGTATCTGTCCAATTCGAGGTTTTTTTACCTGGCAAGATACGTGGAAACCCATAGTTTTCATATTTTCTTCAAAATCCGCGTTGACAGTTTTGCTGACGCCTGTAGAATGCGCACCACTTCTGAGGGACAAGCCAGTCACAAGGCGGCAGCCAACAGAAGCAACCGTTTGAAATTGTTGAAGAAATTGAGTTTTAAAATTCTTCAAAAAGCGGTTGACAGAGAGGTGAATCGCTGTAGAATGCGCCCTCTCGAAACAAGCAGTAAGCCGGTTACTTTTCGGCGCTTTCCGGGTCTCGGAAACGATTGAAAATAAACGGTTGACAAGGCGGCAAAGCGATGTAGAATACGCGGCCTTGATTGAGCAACAGCTCAAACGCTCTTTAAAAAGTTAACCAAGTAATTCGTGTGGGCGCTGGCCGAGGTATTTCGGATATGAAATATCAGGACAGTGACTCGTCGAAATTGAGTTTTGTCTTGAGCAAGATTAAAGATCTTCGGATCTTGTATGATTTAAACTGAAGAGTTTGATCATGGCTCAGATTGAACGCTGGCGGCAGGCTT